>JAEEGL014956463.1_pt1 | contig 34342 bp, 29 predicted proteins | sample 9134231 | NCBI WGS metagenome assembly JAEEGL01 (sample SAMN16246548, study PRJNA631951) | gut metagenome | biome: gut microbiome; feature: rumen; material: fiber-attached | host: Bos | place: Iran: Karaj | collected 2018-10
ACCCGTTCTGCGTCAGACATCGCCTTCAGCACGCGCGTAAAAGGGAGCTTTGCAAACATCGGAAATTGGCTTTTTCTTACAGGCTCGCGATTTAAAACCTTCGCTCGCTAGCGGGCCTAAGGTGCGAGTTTTGAGCCATGGAATTCTTCGTTTGCTTTTGAAGCGCCATGAACTCGGGAGCTTGAGCGGTAAGAAAAACTTGGTGTTTGAGCGTGGGCGTCAGTGGCGGCGGGGCGGGGGCAAGCTGTGATGGGCCGTCGCACTACAGGCTCATGTTCGCAGAGTTTCCATTTTTTCGAGGATGCTCTCGACGTCGGTGAGGAGCTGCTGCTCGGCGGTGTGGGCGTTCTTGTCCTTTTTGTAGGTGTATACAAAGACTGGGACGCCGGCTGCGTGGAAGGTCATGCTGCCCTTGTAGCTTGCGATAAATCCGGGAATTTTGCCGGAATCAATCTTGGCGCTGGGGCTAATCTTTATCTCGATCTTGCCATCGCCGCCCTTAATTTCTGGTATGTAAAGTGCGTGAGCCTTGGTCCTTAGAAGGGATATTCGAAGGAGGTTGATTGCGGTTTCTGGTACTTCTCCGAATCTGTCTATAAGCTCGTCCTTCATATCATCGCATTCGCCTTGATTCTCCAAAGAAGCAATTCTCTTGTATATCTCAAGCTTCTGCTCCTCGTTGAGAATATAGTTGTCAGGAATGTAGGCACTGACATCAAGGTCAAGGCTGGTGTTAAGGTCATCTAATGTATAATCGCCATCTGCGTCATCGTTCTTTTTGTGGCGAACTGCTTCACCCAACATCTTGCAGTAAAGGTCATATCCAACCGCCTGCATATGTCCGGACTGCTTCCTTCCAAGAAGGCTGCCGGCCCCTCTGATCTCCAGATCTCTCATGGCGATTTTAAAACCAGAGCCCAGGTCAGTAAACTCTCTTATGGCAGAAAGTCTCTTTTCTGCCACCTCTTTTAACATCTTATCTCTCTTGTACATAAGGAACGCATAGGCAGTCCTGTTAGAACGCCCAACTCGTCCCCTTAGCTGATAGAGCTGTGAAAGTCCCATTTTATCTGAATCATGGATGATCATGGTGTTAACATTTGGAATATCAAGTCCCGTCTCGATAATGGTTGTTGAAACAAGCACATCAATAGTTCCGTCAATGAAGTCGTACATGATTCTCTCAAGCTCAGATTCCTTCATCTGTCCATGGGCAAAAGCCACATTGGCCTCCGGGCACAGTTTCTGAAGCTGAGCAGCAACATCCGCAATGTTATTAACCCTGTTATAAACGTAGTAAACCTGGCCATTTCGTGAAAGCTCTCTTACAATAGCCTCTCTTACAAGCTCGTCATTATACTCGCAGACAAAAGTCTGTATCGGCATTCTGTCATTAGGCGCTTCCTCAAGAACACTCATCTCCCTGATTCCAACAAGGGACATATGCAGGGTCCTAGGAATAGGTGTAGCCGAAAGAGTAAGAACATCGATATTTTCCTTTAAAGTCTTGAGCTTTTCCTTGTGAGTTACGCCAAAACGCTGCTCCTCATCAACGATAAGAAGCCCCAAATCCTTGTACTGTACATCCTTTGAAAGAAGTCTGTGTGTTCCAATTACAATATCCACCAGGCCCTTTTTAAGGTCAGTAATAGTCTTTTTCTGCTCCGCTGCGGTCCTGAATCGTGACATCAGGTCAACTCGTACCGGGAAGTCCCTCATTCTCTCAGAAAAAGTATTGTAGTGCTGCTGCGCCAGGATTGTGGTAGGAACTAATACCGCAACCTGCTTGCCATCCTGAACTGCCTTAAAGGCCGCCCTTATGGCAATCTCAGTTTTACCAAAACCTACGTCGCCGCAAACAAGTCTGTCCATGATGATGGATGACTCCATATCCCTCTTGGTATCCTCAATAGCTGTGAGCTGATCCTCCGTCTCCTGATAAGGGAAGGCATCCTCAAACTCCTGCTGCCATACTGTGTCTTTTCCAAACTGATACCCCTTAGCCTGCTGCCTCTTGGCATAAAGCTCAACAAGGTCCTGAGCCACCTCTTCAACTGCCGCACGAACCTTACTCTTTGTATGGCTCCAGTCGTTGCTTCCAAGCTTATTAAGCTTTGGCTTGTGAGCCTTCTCATCGTCTCCGCCGCCGGAAGCATACTTTTGAATTACACCTAGTCCGGTTGCAAGGACATAGAGATTGCCTCCGTCGCCGTATTCTATCTTGATGTAGTCTCGTACAACACCATCGTTTTCAATCTTCTCAATTCCGCGATATATTCCAAGACCGTGGTCCTCATGAACCACATAGTCTCCAATCTTAAGATCAGAAAAGCTGGATATCTTCTCGCCCTTGTAGTCGCTCTTTTTCTTCTTTTTGCGCTTTTTTGCATGCTCAGTAAAGATATCGCTTTCCGCAATTACAGCAAACTTAATATCAGGGTACTCAAAGCCTTTAAGTATCCTGCCGTAGTAGGTCATTATCTCGCCAGCTTTAAGGACTCTGCCTGGGTCCTCACTGTAAAAGGCTGTAACAAGGTTATCCCTTAAATCCTCAACAATTCTCTTTGCCCTTGTTCTTGAGCCTGACAAAATAAGAACTCTGTAGCCCAGCTTAGTGTACTTTTTAAGGTCGCTGACAAGGGATTCAAAGCTGTTATTGTAAGGAGCTATACTCCTTGCCTTAATATCCCAGCTCTTTTCCGGTTCAAAAAGATTTGTTCCCTTAGGCATTCCCAGCGTAGATATAAGAACTCTTCTGCCATTTCCCATTCTGGCGATGACATTCTCCACAGAATAAAGAAGGTCCATCTGAGTTGGAAGAACGTAGCCCTTTTCCGCTCTGTGGCTCATGCTCTCCCTAAACTCCATCTCAATGGCTGAGGCATGCTCTATCACTCTTCCCGGCTCGTCAATAAAAATGCAGCTCTTTCCCTTGGGGAACATCTCCTGCATGGTGACAGTATCCGGGTAAAAATACTTGATATAGCTCTCTAGATTAACAAGTGACTTAAGCTCAAAAAGCTGCTCCTTAAGTTCCTCGGTCTGAGTCTTTAGCTGATGGGCTTCCTTAGTCTTAAAGGCTCCCCTGAGAACGGCAACCTGATCAGAAGTTTCCTCCTCGATCTTGTCCATTCCCCTTAAAAGAATCTCATCGTCAAGAATGATCTCGGAAGCGGGGTATATTTCGATAGACTCAAGCTTTTCCAGAGATCTTTGGGAAAGAATATCAAAGCTTCTAATAGACTGGATTTCATCGCCCCAAAGCTCTATTCTGTATGGGTTATCCTCGGTAAGGTCAAATACATCCACAATGTCGCCGCGGACAGAGAACTCACCCGGTCCTTCAACCTGATAGTTCTTAATATAGCCCATTTTCACAAGGCGCTTAGCAATCTCTATCTCATCGATAGGCTTGTGCCTGTCAATTTCAAGTATGTTTTCCTTTATGATCTCAGGCTTTATCTGAGGTGCCATGAGAGCCGAAAATGTAGTAACCACTGTAACAGGTCTTCCCTCAAGAAGCCTTCGCATGGTACGGATACGCTGACGAACTATCTCATTACTGTGGACATCCGCCTGATAGAAAATAAGGTCCTTGGCAGGATAAACAGTAACGTTCCTGTCATAGAACTTGTAATCCTCATAGATTTCCTTTGCTCTAAGGTCTGAGTATGTAACAATAATCCTATACTTAAAGTCAGCACCCAGGCTGTCTATGAAGTGCAGCTTTTGCGAATCTACACAGCCGGTAACCTCTGCGCAGGCAAAGGGCTTTTCCAAATATGCATTTATTTCCTCGAACTCTTTTAGTTCATGAAGCGGAGTTGTAATAGCTCTCATCGGTTATCTCCATTTTGACAGCGGGATTACTTGTTGCCGTTGTATTTGTTCATGGCAGAATCTACACCTTCGGAAATGATTTCCTCAACTGCAAGAACTGCCCTATCCATTCCCTCTTTTATACTTACTGCGTCCTCACCCTCAAAGTGCCCCAGAACCCAGTCCGCCAGATCATAGTCCTTTGGCTTTTTGCCAACGCCAACTCTGATCCTTGAAAACTCACTGTGACCAAGCTGCGCGATTATGCTCTTAAGGCCGTTGTGTCCACCGGCGCTTCCCTTAGGACGAACTCTGATTTTTCCTGCATCAAGATCCACATCATCAGAAATTACGATGAGATTTTCCTTTGAATCCACCTTAAAGTAGTCGCAGATTGGACGAATGGACTCACCGCTTAGATTCATATATGTAAGAGGCTTTAAAAGGATAACTCTCTCATTTCCAATTCTTCCTTTGCCGTAGGCACCCTTAAACTTAGTTTCTGTAAGCTCTATTCCATATTTATCTGAAAGGGCATCTATAACTGCAAAGCCCACGTTATGTCTTGTTCCAAAATATTTCTTTTCCGGATTTCCAAGTCCAGCAATAACTACCATCTTTCCTGTTTCCTCTTCCTTTTTAAATAAACCAATTATCTTATCAATTATCCCCATTTTTCTTCCCCAACTTAGATAATACAAAGCACGACTTTATGCGTAGAAAAGACATGAATGCATTTCCTACGCTTGACGTAAACATATTAACATATACAGTTTTTTTTACAAGCCAAGTAAAGAACAAAAACGGGAGCTTGTTAAAAGCCCCCGTAAAACTCAAAGTACACATATTATACTGATTATCAGCCCTCAGCAGATGTTTCCCCCTCTGCTACAGGCTCATCAGCTGCCTTGTCATAAGCCTCCAGGATTGTATCCTGCAGTACCTTTCTCATATCTGAGTTAATAGGATGAGCAATGTCTCTGTACTCGCCGTCAGTAGACTTCTTGCTAGGCATTGCAATAAACAAGCCTCTCTCACCCTCAATTACCTTAATGTCGTGAACTACAAACTCGTTCTCGAAAGTAACTGAAACTACTGCACGCATCTTTCCCTGCTTTGTGACTTTTCTTACTCTAACATCTGTAATCTTCATTTTGTAACCCCCTCTTGGTTAATACGAAGCTGTCAATGTTACTGGTGTCATATATAGTTTCTCAAAGTCTCACAAACTCAAGTGCAAGCGCATGTTTGCACGACTTTTCGTAACAATATCATAATACGTACCTTTCGTTGTTCTCCACAACTACCTTGATTCCATTCTCCTCTTTGTAATAAGAGTTAGCCTGGATAGTGCCGTGGCTTTCAACAATGCAGTTTTCAATATGTGAATTATCTCCGATGTAAACATCATTCAAAATAATTGAATTCTTGATGTAACAGTTATTTCCTATGAAAGCCCCCTTGAAGATAAGTGAATCCTCAACTGTACCATTTATGATACATCCACTGGATATAAGACTGTTCTTAACGTTTACACCTACGTTGTATTTAGCTGGCGGAAGATCTACAACCTTGGTGTAGATTCCAGGATACTCGCGGAAGAAATACTGTCTAACCTCAGGCTTAAGGAAGTCCATGTTAGTTCTGTAGTAATCCTCTACAGAAGCTATGTTGTTCCAGTACTCCTTGATCTTGTATCCGTAGATACGCTTCATGTCCTTGTATCTAACAAGAATGTCTCTAACAAAGTCGTATCTTTCTTCTGCCTCAGCTCTCTCGATAAGCTCGATGAGCTGTCTTCTTCTGATTACGTAAACACCGCAGGAAATCGTATTGGATCTTGAAACAACCGGTTTTTCCTCGAATTCCTCGATTCGGCTCTCCTCATTCATGCGGATAGTACCAAATCTCTCGGTGTCGATGCTTGCAGGCATGTCCTTGCAAACAACTGTGATATCTGCCTGCTTCTGAATGTGATACTCCAAAAGCTTGGCGTAATCCATCTTGTAAACACAGTCTCCTGAAGTGATGATCACGTATGGTTCGTGACAACTTCTAAGGAATTCAAGATTCTGTGCAATGGCATCTGCTGTTCCTCTGTACCAGAGGTTTCCTGATGCCTTAACTGCTGGAGTAAATACATACAGTCCGCCCTGCTTACGCCCGAAGTCCCACCACTTGGAGGAACTAAGGTGTGTGTTAAGGCTTCCTGCGTTATACTGTGTAAATACGGCAACTGTCTGAATGTGTGAGTTGGTCATGTTACTCAGGGCAAAGTCGATACTTCTGTAAAAACCTGCCACAGGCATTGCACATACCGCTCTTCTCTTGGAGAGCTCCTGCATTCTGCTACTGCTGCCACCTGCTAAAATAATGCCTATCGCCCTCATGTCAATCACCTGCCTTATCTAATGTTCTGCCGCTGTCGAGAACTCCATTTGGATAATCCTCGCTTGTAGTTATGCCACATACCATGGTGTTCTTACCAATCTGAACGCCATCCGGGATAACTGACTTCTCACCGATAGTGCAGAGACCTTCGCAGTAAATACTGGGCTTAGTCTCATTTTCTTTTTCTTCAAAGGCTCCTAAGGTAACACCGCTACCTATCTTAGCCTTCTCAGCTATAATAGCCTTTTCTATATTACAGTTCTCGCCGATCTCAGTTTCATTCATGATGATTGAGTGGCTGACAACTGTGTTCTTTCCAATCTTTACACCAGGACCAATTACGGAATTGTAAACCTTACCGTATATCTCGCAGCCCTCGCCTACGATACTGCGCTCAATGGCGCTCTCTGGTCCCATGTACTGAGGTGGCTGAACATCGCTGGAGGTGTATATCTTCCAATACTCCTCGTAGAGATTGAACTCAGGAACTATATCAATAAGCTCCATGTTTGCTTCCCAGTAAGAAGTAAGAGTTCCTACATCCTTCCAGTATCCATCAAATTCGTAAGCATAAAGAGCTTTGCCCTGATCCTTACAATAAGGAATAATGTGCTTACCAAAATCAAGTCCCGGCTGGTCCTTGTTGCTGATAAGAGCTTCCTTAAGTGCCTTCCAGGAGAAAATATAGATACCCATGGAAGCAAGGTTTGAACGTGGATGCTCAGGCTTTTCCTCGAAATCTATGATGCGCTTATTCTGATCGGTAATCATGATACCGAATCTGCTGGCCTCTTCCATAGGAACAGGCATAACAGCAATAGTTGCGTCAGCGCCGGTTGATTTGTGGAAATCAAGCATTGTCTCATAATCCATCTTGTAAATATGGTCTCCGGAGAGAATAAGTACATAGTCTGGATTATAGTTCTCCATATACTCTAAGTTTTGGTAAATTGCATTGGCAGTACCGGTATACCACTCACTGTTGGAACTCTTCTCGTAAGGAGGAAGTACTGTTACTCCACCAAAATTACGGTCAAGATCCCACGGGATACCAATACCAATGTGAGAATTTAGACGAAGTGGCCTGTACTGCGTAAGAACTCCGACAGTATCCACTCCCGAATTAATACAATTGCTCAGAGGAAAATCGATGATTCTATACTTTCCCCCGAAGGAGACTGCTGGCTTAGCCATCTTGGCTGTCAACACTCCCAATCTGCTGCCCTGGCCCCCTGCCAGTAGCATGGCGATCATTTCCTTCTTTATCATGTTCCACCTCGTTGCTATATTGTTGCTGACATCCCCTGTCCAGCAACCAGTTTTCTGATTCACCATGTGCGATAAGAAAACCGCTTGTGTCTATATAAAAGTATATCATAAAGAAAGTATTTTTTTTCGTGAAATTTTCACTTTTTTAATTATTTTTTAACTTAATCGTTTTAGTGAATTAATTACTGCTTTTTTGACTTTACATAAATAAGTGCTAGAATAATATCGTTTATTAAAGAATTTTATTAATAAGTAGAATCGAGGATTTTTTATGTATCAGATTGATTTCAAAAAGCCTGTCCATGTTTATTTCATGGGTATCGGCGGAATATCAATGAGCGGTCTTGCGCAGATTTTAAAAGCAGAAGGCTTTAAGATTTCAGGCTCTGACAACAAAGAGTCAAACATCACAAATGCCCTTGAAGCCCTTGGAATAAAGGTATTCTATGCTCAGAAAAAAGAGAACATAGATAAAGCCGGTGACATTGATGTTGTAGTTTATACAGCAGCAGTTCACCCTGACAATCCTGAGTTTGCATATGCCAAGGAAAAAGGACTTCCAATGCTGACAAGAGCAGAGCTTCTTGGACAGATCATGAAGGAGTACGACCTTCCTGTAGCTGTCAGCGGAACCCACGGAAAGACCACCACAACATCAATGCTCTCCAAGATCCTTCTTGAGGCAGACACAGATCCAACTCTTTCAATCGGCGGTATCTTCAAGGATATCGGAGGCAACATCAGAGTTGGTAAGTCAGAGTACTTTGTTACCGAAGCCTGTGAGTACACCAACAGCTTCCTTAGCTTTTTCCCAAAGATCAGCATCATTACTAATATAGATGCAGATCACCTTGATTTCTTCAAAGACCTTGATGACATAAGAAATTCCTTTAAGAAGTTTGCACATCTCCTTCCATCAGATGGCACTCTTATTATAAACGGCGATATCGACAATGTTTCAGAAATTACAGAGGGACTTACCTGCAGCATTATTACCTATGGTTCAAAGGAAAGCTTTGACTACTATCCTTCAGATATAACCTACGACAATCAGGGTAATCCTTCATTTATAGCACACCTAAAGGATGGCAGCACCTTAGATGTTAAGCTTGCCGTTCCTGGAATCCACAATGTTTACAACGCTCTTGCTTCCATCGCAGCTGCAATGCTCTTTGGCATTGATAAAGAACATATTGCCACAGCTCTTTCCTTATTTGGAGGCACCAGCAGACGTTTCGAGTACAAGGGCGAGGTTGCCGGCGTAACAATCATCGATGACTACGCTCACCACCCAACAGAGATAAAGGCTACACTTACAGCAGCACAGAATTATCCACACAACAAAATCTGGTGTGTATTCCAGCCTCACACCTACACCAGAACCAAGGCTCTTATGAACGAATTTGCCAATGCTCTTTCACTGGCAGACCACGTGATTCTTGCAGACATCTATGCTGCAAGAGAAAAAGATAACCTTGGAATAAGCTCCAGAACCCTTCAGGAAAAAATCGTTGAACTTGGCCACGAATGCAATTATTTTCCAACGATTGAAAACTTTAGTGAAATTGAAAAATTTCTTTTGCAAAATTGCACTAAAGGAGATTTGTTGATAACCATGGGAGCAGGAGATGTGGTTAAAATAGGGGATGAACTCCTTGGAAGATAAACTTTTCCACATATCCACTTTTTTTGGGGGATAAATCCTAATCGTTTTCGGTGGATAAAACCATCTTTTACAAGTGCCGTAAAAGATGGTTTTTTTATTAATATTTTATAAAATAATCCACGTTATCCACATTGTCCACAAAAGAGACAAAATTCGGAAACCTCGCTTGGACGCTAGATTTCTTCGTCACTTTTTCCATATACATTTTCAAAAACTGCATGCTATAATTTCAATTGTTCGAAGGAAAGCCACAATTTAGATAACGCATTTCCACGAACAGGTACATTAACAAGAGGTGATAAGGCATATGATGGGGAGAGTTACTATCAGTCAAAGTTTAGGGGAGGATTCTACTAGCGTTTCCAACATTTTTATAGATGAGTACATGCAGGATGCAAACGATGCACAGATTAAGATCTACTTATTCTTACTTAGAATGATGAGTTCCAATTTACCAACCAGTGTATCAGAGCTGGCTGACAAGTTTAATCATACAGAAAAGGATGTTATAAGAGCTCTTAAATATTGGGAGAAAAAAGGACTTATTGGTCTTGAGTATGACAGCGCAAACAATCTTTCAGGTATTCATATGGAAGATATTGTGCACCGCTCTTCTTATAATAGAAGAAAGGAAGAAAGTCTTATACACGCTCTTCCATCTCAGCCAAGAAATGTTGCGCCGGTAGAGGAAGCACCTGCCAAACCAAGTTATACAGCAGCACAGCTTCGTGCTTTCAAGCAGACCGAAGGCAGCGGCATTATGTTCATTGCAGAACAGTACTTTGGAAGGACACTTAATCCGACAGAAATGTCTATTATTTACTACATACATGATGAGCTTAGCTTTAGCGACGAACTCTTGGACTATCTGATGCAATACTGCGTCGATAATCATAAAGCTGATTTCAGATACATGGAAAAGGTAGCAATTAGCTGGAATCAGCAAGGCATCAAAACGCCAAAACAGGCGCGCGCGGAACAGTACAAACATGATGGGGACATTATCAGTATCATGAAGGCCCTGGGTATGGAAAATGCTCCAACTGAAAAGGAAGGTTCCTTTATCAGTTCATGGCGCGGGGAGTTGGGATTTACGATGGATATCATCAAGGAAGCCTGCGATCGCACTGTTATGGCAACACAAAAGAATCGTCTTAAGTACTGCGACACGATTCTTCGCAACTGGCATAGTAATGGGGTAACAACAAGGGAGGATATTGCCAGACTTGATGCTACACACACCGCTGACCTTCGCAAAAAGAAGGCCAAGGCTTCCGTTTCATCCATCGATATGAAAGCTCGCTCAGACGAATCATATATTCGTTCGAACGGTAGCCAGAACCGTTTTAATCAATTCCAGCAGAATACATATAATTTTGCTGAACTTGAAAAGCAGCTTCTGGACAACTGATTATTTGTATTTGATTGGGGAATCAGATACAAGTACCACAAAGCAAAAGCCCTGTACTTTGGCTTAGCGGCGGCACAAGAAATGCCTTCCCTAATACACGTACAGGGCTATACTTTTGCAAGGGAGAAAATCATGGCACTTACTAACGCTCAGTATGATGCAATCATGCACGAATACGAAGAAAGACGCTCTCTTCACAGACAGGAACTTGAAGAGAGACAGCGCTATGTTTACGATAATGTACCAGGCTACAAGAACCTGGAGGACGAGGCCGCAAGCGCATCTGTTGCTTTCGGCAAAAGACTCCTGTCCGGCGAGCGCCTCGACAGAGCAATTCTAAAAAAACAACTGGCAGAGCTTGCCAGACAAAAGCAGATGCTCCTTACCGAGGCTGGCTTTTCTTCAGATTATCTCGATATGGGCTACACCTGTCCTGACTGCAAGGATACAGGCTATGTAGGCAATGACAAATGTCACTGTTTCAAGCAAAAGATCATTGAAACACTCTATGACAAATCAAATCTCAAACTACTTACAAAAAGCGCAAATTTCAAACTCATGACTGACAAGTACTACACTGGGGAGGATCTTAAGAGATTCCACGGCGCCGTGTCAGCCTGTGAAGATTTTATTAATAATTTTAAGTCTGACTACCAAAATCTATTCATTTATGGTACAGTTGGTACTGGCAAATCATTCTTATCAATGTGCGTAGCCAACGAACTGCTTAAAAAGGGCCATTCTGTCATATATTTCAGTTCAATAGAACTGTTCAAGCTTATCTCAGATTACTCCTTTGACGCCAAGTTTAAGCAGGAGCTTCGCGGTATTTATGATGATTTTTACAATTGTGAACTTCTCATCATTGATGACCTGGGAACAGAGCGTACCAATCAGTTTGTGCTTTCTGAGTTCTTCTCCTGTCTCAATGAGAGAGACCTCAGGAAAAAGTCAACTATAGTCACAACTAATCTGTCACTTGAGGAATTGCAAGCTATCTACTCTGACCGAATCTTTTCAAGAGTAACAAGTAACTACAAGCTTTTGAAATTATCAGGCCAGGATATTCGTAAATTAAAGAAAATTGCAAGTAAAGAAAGTGAGGAACTGCAGTAATGCCAAAAAGAGAAGAGAAACGTAATCTGGAGACGATTCCTGTTGGATCACTTGGAATCATTCCTTTAAAAGGATGTAAATCTCTCGCAGAAAAGGTTGATTACTATCTCGTAAAATGGAGAGCAGAAAGAGAAAACGAGCACAAAGGAAGTCTTGCTTTTACAGGTTATGAAAGACCTTCCTACTTACTTGAAGCCGAGGTACCAAGATTTGGAACCGGCGAAGCAAAGGGAGTTATCAAAGCTTCCGTACGTGGAGATGACCTTTATCTTCTCGTAGATGTATGTAACTATTCTCAGACCTATTCTCTTTTTGGACAGGAAAACCACATGTCCCCTGATGATCACTATCAGGATCTCAAAAGAATAATCGCTGCTGTTGGTGGTAAGGCAAGAAGAATCACAGTAATCATGCCTTTCCTTTATGAATCCAGACAGCACAAGAGAAGTTCAAGAGAATCTCTTGACTGTGCGATTGCTCTTCAGGAACTTGTTCGCATGGGCGTTGACAACATCATCACATTTGATGCTCACGATCCACGAGTTCAGAATGCTATTCCACTTAATGGTTTTGAAACTGTACGTACCACTTATCAGTTTATTAAGGCTCTTTTACGTAACGTTTGGGATCTCAAGATTGATTCCGATCATATGATGGTCATCTCCCCTGATGAAGGCGGAATGGGCAGAGCTATCTATCTTGCCAGCGTACTTGGTCTCGATGTAGGTATGTTCTACAAGAGACGTGATTATACACAGGTTGTTGACGGACGTAACCCAATCGTCTCCCACGAGTTCCTTGGAACCAGCGTTGAGGGCAAGTCAGTTATCATCGTTGACGACATGATTTCTTCAGGTGAAAGCCTCCTTGACGTAGCCAAGGCTCTCAAGGATCGTAAAGCAGCAAGAATCTATGCATTCTCAACCTTCGGTCTCTTCACCAGCGGACTTGATAAGTTCGATGAAGCTTACGAAAACGGCATCATCGACAGAGTCCTTACTACTAACCTGGTTTACCAGACTCCAGAGCTTCTCTCCAAGGAGTGGTACATCAGCTGCGATATGAGTAAGTACATCGCTTACCTTATCGATACACTTAACCACGACGCTTCTATCAGCGATCTTCTTAATCCTGTTGAGCGTATCAATAACATCATCGAGCGTTACAACAGCGGTGAGCTTCGCGCAAGCCTTGAAGCAGAAAAGAAACTCTAATAACAACATGAGCCTCATCCTTTGATTGATTAGGATGAGGCTCTTTTTTATTCTACTATATCATTCTGCTAGTTGCTGATTCTTGGCCTGAATGAACAGGACCACGCTTCCTGCGATAAAAACTCCTACTAGTGGAAGGAAACGATTGATTGTCCCAAGCATTACTCCAGGAAAACCGATTATAAATACCAGGTAAAGTGCTATTTCAAGTATGAGCATTGCTACTGCGAACTTATCTACGTTCCTGGTATCCATACGCTCTGCAACAAGTACACTTACGCAGGCTGTTGCCACGAGAAGGAACTTGGCAATTGCTCCATATATCTGACTAACACCTATAGTAACAATCAGCGCCACGCGTAGCGCTTCAAGCGCTGCATAAGCATATAGGATAAATTTAAGGTGTCTTCTATCTCTATCCTTAAAGTGAATAAATCCAAATAGCAAAATCAAAACACATACTACTGCCTGGCATACATAAACAATAAGTCTGCTGGGATTAGGTATTCTTACTATTCCAATAACAGATACCACAAGCGCTGCAACCACAAGTAACATCTGGCAAAATATGGCAACCCCCATCTTCTTTGAAATACCATACTTCTCTCTGATTTCTTTTTCTTCCATTTCTGACATCCCCCTCTTCTATGATTATTGGATTATATAATCACTATACTAATATTATAATCATAAAAGTGTCACAATAGATTCTCAATATCCGTTAATTTATCAACTCTTGCATAGAGCTTCTTCATAAGCTCTTCATCTGGCTCTGTCAGATCAGGAACCATGATGACGTTACAACCTGCCAGGTATGCACTGGTTACGCCGTTAGGCGAATCTTCAACTGCGAAGGTCTGTGATGGCGGAAGCTCTAGCTGTTCACAGGCATATGCATATATGTCTGGAGCTGGCTTTCCAAGCTTTACCATATCAGCACAGATTATTTTGTCAAAATAATCAAAAAGTCCAAGCTTATTAAGATACCCTTTGGTACGCTCATAGTCATTGGCTGTGGCAATGCAGGTCAGAATCCCATGCTCACGAAGCCAGGTAAGGATTTCCTTTACTCCGGGCTTAAGAGGTATCCCCTGCTCCTTTATCATTTCTACAACAATAGACTTCCTGTACTCACGAACCTCATTATAGTCAAAATCCTGCCCAAACCACTCCTTGAATTTCTCTGGCGCAAAGGGCCTTCCAAGGGAGCGAAGCTCTAAGGGCATCCAGGGCTCACACTTATATCCAAAGTGAGCCAGAGCCTCTGGCCATGCCTTTTGATAGAATTTTTCTGTATCTGTAAGTGTACCGTCAAGATCAAAGATGACGGCTTTAATATTATTACTCATCAGTGCCTCTCATCCTCGTTTTCAAATCTCTCACAGAACCTCGCGGAGAAAGATGGCTCTACTCCTGCGCTTGTAAGGTGAGAGATATCGCCAACGCGAAGTGTTCTGAAGGTAGCTATGCCCTGCTGCCTTTCCTCAGTTACTACCTCAGTAACAGATGTAGGCGCCATGGCAAGGGACTGCAAAGTTACAAAGGGTGACACGTTCCATAGTCTGGAGAGAAATACCGATGTGATTCCAAAGTGACAGAAGAAAGCAATTGTCTTAGAGTTTCCTTCTTTTACTTTGTAGATATCGCCGTCGCGAATATAGCCATACTCCGCAAGGAGCTTGTCAAAAGAGTCTATTACATAGTCATACTTTTGGAGCATGTCGCTGCATTTTACCAGTTCAGAGTCCCTGAATGCACTCCTGTCAAAGAGTTCCGGATGTTGTCCAAAATATGAGGGTAGTGCATCCCACATAATTCTCTTGTGATAAAGTCCTGTTTTTTCATCTATCCTGAGCTCAGTTTCATAAGCTTTACGTGCATCTTCTGACACATTCGGATCAAACTCAGCGGGAAATTCTCTTAGCCAGTCATAGGTTACAGCCTCTTTTCCCAGAATATCAAGAGAGTATTTCGCTGTATCTTTTGCCCTTCCTAGTGGGGATACATATACATCATCAATTTCCAAGTCAGCTATAACATCCGAAAGGAGCTTTGCCTCAATCATTCCCTGCTCCGTCAATGTATCATTGGCATAGTCCGGATCGCCATGTCGTATAAATAAAAGTCTCATTGTATCACCTATTATTAGAATCCAAGATCCTCATTCACAAGGATTACATGAATTCTATCTTTGTGTCTTGAGAAGCGTGTAATAAGGAACTGACAGCAAATCGTGTCCGGAGACTTGCAGTCCATGCAGGTTCCAAGCTTTGAACATGGAGTAGAAAGTCCAAATCTCTGAGCATTGATTGGAGCTGCTACGTTTCTTGCTCTCTTCATAGCGCTGTCAATGTCAGCACAAACCTTGTTCATTCCGATGATGAAAAGAACATGCTTAGGTCCCTGGGCAATCATGGACACTCTGTTTGAGTTACCATCAATGTTTACCAGGATTCCATCATCAGTCATAGCGTTGGCACTTGAAAGGAAGAAGTCTGCGTCATATCCAGCTAGCATTGCAGCTCTTTTTTCCTCAGCAGTTGTGGCATTCTCTCTATCGATGAACTTGTAGTTTCCTTCCTTTATAGCTGCAGATAATCCAATCTCATGAGCACTCATAGCTCCGCCCATAGTTACGCTGCTACCTTCAGGAATAATCTCAAGAGCTTTCTTAAGAGCCTCTTCCTTTGTAGCTGCATAGTACGCTGTCATGTTTCTTGACTCAAGCCCCTTAATAACCTTCTGTGCCAGCAGTTCATTTCTCTTTGTAATGTTCTCGTTCATAGCCATAGTTTCCTCCTTTTATATGCCCTCAGTACCTCAGATTCCCTTAAAACTCATGACAAATGTAAGCTTCTCATCCTTAGGAAGCAGGAACTCAGGATGTGTCTTAGCTCCCCAGGTGTCGTCGCCGGCGATACCCATCTGCATGCTGCTGCAGCGAACAACAGTCTTGGTTACGCGTGGAAGCTCGTAAGGATGATCTGCTGCCTCCAGCTCATCAGGGAAATATGGAATAGCGCTCAAGTTCATGGTATCAGGAGCTTCGAACAACATTCCTCTTCCCTTATTATCAGTAACCTTAGCCCACCTTACTCCGGTTCTGTTACCTGTTTCTTCAGGAAGCAGGTACTTCTCCATAGCATCGGTAGTTGTAGTCTTGTAGATTCCAAGCTTAGCGCCCCTGTTTCTATCTACGTAGTTCTCCATGGGGCCATTTCCATAGTATTCAACCTTGTTGTAATCAGGGCTGAATCTAAAGAGCATACCAAACTCAGGCATTGGAGTAAGTCCCTTAACAGGCTCGTACTCTTCCTTTACCCAAACTCTTCCATCGCCTGTCACTGTATAGGTAACAAGCACAGAAGAAGCCGGGGTTGTTGGAAGATAGAACTTGCAGATAACGCTTACGCTGTTCTTTTCCTCAACAACCTTTGGATACTCTCTTCTCTCTTCATAGCTTCCGTTCACATATCCATTTGATTCTTCCATGATAGGCATTGTTGAAGCATAGGAGCTGGCAAGCTTCCACTGGCCATATCTTGCTGCCATGTTGTTTCCTCTGTCGTTCTCAACAGGTGCACGCCAGAAGTTTGGTCTAGGAAGACCAAGGCCGTACAGCATTTCCTTTCCGCCGTAGTTATAGGAAGTAATGTTACCCTTTTCTCTGGAGAACATAACAGAGAAGTGCTCGCCCTTAACGCCAATATTGTAATTGCCCTGAACAACCTGAAGTGGAGCACAGCTAATTGCAGTTGAAGCTGCAACCCTGAATACGCCCTGTCCAAAGGCAACCTCATGTCCTCTCTCTGCCCACAGGCAGTCATCACGAAGTCTAAATGAGACTGTTACAGCATACTCATCGAGAGGGAATGGTCCATTTTCATCAAAACCTCCTGCGCTTAATACTGCCATCTTATCTCTTATAGCTTCAGGAAGCTCATACTCTTTTTCTGAAAGAGGCTCAACATCTGTTGCCATCCTCTTTTCAAGGATCTTCTTTCCGTCTCTCTCCAAAAGGACAAAGCAGTCGTACTCATTAGTATTAGTAAAGAGCGCGTTATTGACGATCTTCACCTTGTCGCTTTCTACAAATACTCTGATGCTCTGATAGTTAAACTTTACATCCTGCATCTTGGCGTATGGCTCGCGGTCAGAATTCACAATGCCATTTCCGCTAAAGCTGTAATCACAAGGTCTCTCGCCGTGGTCTCCGCCATAGGCAAAATACTCTTCGCCAAAGCAGTTCTTTTCTCTTATAGTCTGGTCAACAAAATCCCAGATAAAGCCGCCCTGATATCTTGGCTCTCTGTCTGCAAGGTCAGTATATTTGAACATACCACCGCAGGAGTTAGCCATTGCGTGTGTATACTCGCAGCAGATAAATGGCTTGTCAGGGTGCTCAGAAAGGAACTTCTCAATATCCTTTACAGGTGGATACATCTGGCTTTCCATATCGCTGGTATCGTTGTAGGTTCTGTCGTGGCAGATTCCCTCATAGTGCACAAGTCTGTCGGGATCAAGCTTTCTAAAGAGCTGGCTCATCTCATAAGGCACCTTGCCGCCGTGGGACTCATTTCCTATGGACCAGATGATAACTGATGGATGGTTCTTATCAAGCTGATAGGTACTACCTACTCTATCAAGCATCATCTCCATACAGTTTTCACGGCTGCCTGGAATCGCAAATGGAATAGCAGGCTCATTTCCAAGGTGTGACCAGCTTCCGTGGGACTCCATGTTATTCTCTGCAATCATGTAAAGTCCATAAATATCGCAGAGTTCGTATATTTTCTTTGAATTCTGATAGTGGCTTGTTCTGATGGCGTTGATGTTGTTTCTCTTCATAGTGATGATATCCTTTAAGGTATCCTCATCAGAAACGACTCTTCCGTTGTCGCAGGAGAACTCATGACGGTTAACGCCTCTAAATACAATTCTCTTGCCATTTATAAGCATGAGACCATCCTTCATCTCAAAACGTCTAAAGCCCACGTTCTGACGGATTACCTCACATACATCACCGTCTTCATTAACCACTCTAAGGACAAGCTGATAAAGCTGTGGATTCTCAGCGCTCCAAAGCTGTGGCTGAACTACATGCTCTTTTACTACTGTTTCTAAAGTATTATCCACAGCACCCTTAACTACAGGGTGATTATTTCTATAAAGAACATACTCTGTTTTTCCATACTGATTCTTTGACTTAAAGGTAAGCTCAAGGTCAGCCTCTGTAAAATCATCATTTAAAATAGTTCTTACCTTAAAGTCATCAAGGTGTGCCACTGGCACAAGCTTAAGGAATACGTTTCTGTAGATTCCTGAAAATCTAAAGAAGTCCTGATCCTCCATCCAGCTTGAAGAAGTCCACTTAAAGACCTGAACAGCCATCTTGTTAACACCTTCCTTAAGGAAAGGAGTAAGGTCAAACTCAGAAGGAGTAAAGGTATCCTCGCTGTAGCCCACGTACTGACCGTTTAGCCAAAGAGCGTAGCCACTTTCAACGCCTTCAAATACTACGTGAACCTCCTCGCCCTTCCAGTTATATGGAATTTCAAAGCTCTTTACATAGCTTCCAACAGGATTAAATTCCTCCGGAACCTGTCCCAGCTCAATTGCCTCGTGTCCATCCCAGGGATACTGAACATTTACATAAGCAGGCTTATCATAGCCCTCAAGCTGCATGTGGGCTGGAACGTGGATATCATCCCAGAAAGAGCAGTCGTAGTCCTCTTTTTCAAAACCTGGAACCACTGCCTTGTAATTCTTAGCATAGTGGAATTTCCACAGGCCATTTAAAGATATCTGAAGTGATGAAGCTCCGTCTTCAAGCTCATCCTCAGTAGCAAAGGCTGTAAAATCTGCGCAGGCTGGCAGAACATTATCCTTGAAGATTTCCGGGTTCTTAATCATCTCATAATCGAAATTCTTCATTTGTTAATCCTCCATAATATAGGTGATAAAATGGTTACCGTTTTCCTCAAAAAGCTTTTCGGAATCGTTCATTCCATATTTGTAAACTGTTCCGGTCTTCGGGTTCATAAGAACAGTATTAAGATCATTAAATCCAATAACCAGCATAGCTGAGCCATCGTTCATGATAGCCATTACCGGAATGTCCTGATTTACATAGTAAAGCATTGATGAAAGTGGACATCCGTCAAGGTCCAGAATAGTTGCCTCCGGGAAAGAGCTTCCCAGAATCTGGGTTACGCTGTCTCCGTTTTCAAGCAGTGCCTCCACATTTCTGTTTACACCCTTGAACAAAAGAATAAGGTCAAGACAAACTGCAACGCTGTCCTTGCTGGTCATATCTGAGTAGCTTTCGGCACTCTTTGTAATAGACATTATCTGGTTTGACTTAAGAAGATTTCCCTTATACCAGATATATCTGTTGCTGTCATCTGTAACTGTAGCCGGAGCTTCATAGGCCTTTGCCACAGCCTTGGCTGGATCTGCATATATTCCCTCCATGCCAAGAAGTCCTCGAACATAGTAAAGAGGCTTTCCAGTCTGGTCTCTTGCGCTGTCTATCTTGACGTTCCTGTCGCCTTCAAAAAGAGTCTGTGCAGGCGTAAGCACTCTTAGCTGCTTAGCCTTGATATCACTCTTTGCCTTGATCTGCATTATCTTTTCAAATACATCAACAGAAACCTGATTAAGTACGTTGCTGCCCTTCTCAGTCTTCAAGGTGCTCATGATCTGATCGTCATAGGTAGACACGTACTTTTGCGACTCCTCATCCTTTACAACTCTTGAAAGTCTTATCTGATTGTCGACTATATCAACAGCTGTCACATATACTCCGTCAGGATGATAGTTCTCCAAAAGGTTTCCATCCTTGTCCTGTATCTTTATGGCATACATGGCGTAGATTGGATTCCCCACCTGATCATTTTGTACATCGTCTTCCCTGACAAGTCCGTAAACCAGATCATCCCCCATAAAGCCAAGAAGCCTTATGTATTCGCCATCGTCAGCCTTTATATCTGAGATAGTCTTGGTGTTAAGATCCATCATATTCAGAGCTTCCATGTCCTTACTCTGCCATGCAATGGTACTTTCTGAGGATGAAATCTTATATTCCGAACCTCCCAGATCATCCACTACAGATGCCGCTGTCCTGTCAGTTAAATCAATGGCATAAATATTCTGATCCAGCATAGCAAAAAACACATCGTTATTATTGCAGTACGCAATATTATCCATATACTGTGTCAATATTTCCGGAGCCTTGTTACTGTCGATAAAGACCTGTTCTTCAACCGCATTGATAGACGCATTGTAGTCATATACTGCAATTCCCACTTCACCCTCATGGATTCCGCGGTTCATGTATCCTGCCACAGCAAATTTTACGTTTCCTGCTTCATCCACCTTTAATATCTTGATGGAACAGTCATCCCACTGTGATCTTACATCTTCCTTCTTAAGATCATAGAAGCCAAAAAGATATGCCAGCTTGTTCTCAGTATTGTTGTAGGTATAAAGCCTGTTTTCACTTACAAAGGCAAAGGCACTTCCGCCGCTGCTTTCCACAAGCTGAAGCTGTGGCGACGATATGCTAAGCCCAATAACATTGCTGCTGGCAGAATAAGTTGCCGTATCAAAAATATAGTCCATGGTCCTCTCGTAGTTAAGAAGATATATTCTGTCTACGGTATACCTTACTCTGAACGCCTCATTAACATTGTAAACTCTGGAAATAGCGCCATCACGGACTTTTACCATATACCTTAATTTGTAGGTTCCGGTCTGGGAATGGATATCGTTTACATACACCAAAGGCTTTGTGTGCTCCAGAATATCCAGAGTTCCCCAGGTAACCTGGCTAAAGCTGCTATGTATATTTACCTTATTAAAGGTTGTATTATCTCCCTCTGAATTGGACTCCAGGTTCTTTGAATACTCCTGCATGGCCTCTTTATCAAAAGTAGCCTCACTAAAGCCCTTTACAAAGCTAAGTTCCTCCTGGAGATGGTACTTTGAATCATTCTCAGCCCACACAACTCTTGTATAGTATCTTGTGGTGCCATGTTCTGTATCAATCAAAAGAACCAGCATATACTCTTTGCCCAGAGTGATAAGGTCCTTAAGCTGAATGGTTCCGGTTATATACTCCCCAGACTCTGTATAATCTGTAATCTGGGTATTCTCAACAAGTCCCTTGCCTGTTATATTTCGAACTTCAAAGCTAAGCTTATCTATCTTATTGCCGTAGGTTGTCACCTTGAAGGTTACATTTCTGCTCATTCCTATCGGGAGGATAGTCCCTCTCATGTGGCTGACATCCATCTCCTTCACATACCCTTGCAAAGGATTGATTTCCTCCCCGTCACTTAGCAAAGTAACCATAGGAAGCGTAGGGTCCGCCATCTGTGCAGTCATGTCAGCATTGTCCTCGTTAAAGAGCTTGCTTACGACTATTACAGTGACTATGAATATCAAAATCCCGTATAGAGTTTTAAAAAGCTTAAGTTTAATAGATTTTCCCTGCATAATTGACTTTCAATTTGAATAATAGTAAGATTTTTGTAATACAATTTCGGCTGTTTGCTGTCTTCTTATAGGAGGATATACCATGAAACATCCCATTTTGTACCGCAAACGCTTCATCCCGCAGGAATGCGTTCTTCTAAAAAACGATGTAGTCCTGGAATGTAGCGAATCCATGATCATAACCAAATGGACTACGATAAGGAAAAGAGCCGATCTTTCCAGTGGCTATTCCTGCTATTATCTTGACCGCGGCTACAAAATCAGCAAATTTCTAAAGGATGATGGTTCTTTATTGTGCTGGTACTGCGACATCATCACTCACGAATATAATCCCGAGCAAAATACTCTTCTTGTCATAGACCTTCTGGCAGATGTAAAAATCTATCCCGACGGCCGTATCAAAGTGGTCGATCTCGATGAACTGTCTGACGCCTTTGAACAGCGCCTCATCGATGAGAACCTTCTTAAAAAGAGCCTGCTCTCCCTGAACAAGCTCCTTAATGATCTCTATGAAAGCGGCATCGAACCGCTGGCTGCTCCTATTGAAAAATTCTCATGATGAAAATCATCAATAAAATACATGTCCACCTATGTTGGTTCCGGATAGTCCCGGAATCGGTGTTCTGAAATATACACAGTTTCCTACATTTGAATAGCCGCTCATAGCTTCATCTGCTGCCTGATAGCAGGCTGCAGTCGCTCTGCCCTCTGCAAGAGCCAGCGCAAGTCTTCCACTTGCCACCGGCGAAAACTGCTTATTCTGATAAATAACTCCCACAACAGTATCCGGATATACCGAACTTAATACTCTGTTGATTACAACTGCGCCTACGGCCACCTTTCCCTCATAGGGTTCGCCGCCCGCCTCGCAGTAAATAAGGTTTGCCAAAAGATATCTGTCGCCATCTGCAAAGGTAACCTCTGAGATATTTCTCCAGGCTGATGCCCTTGCCAGCTTTGAAAGACGTATTTCTTCTGCAAGCTTGGCTTCCAGTGCCTTAATATCAGCTTCCTGCTCCTTGATCTTATCCTCAATTGCCTGAGCCTTGGCCTCAGCATCTGAAATATCATTGGCGTACTGCTTTATTGTACCTGATGTCTGGTTAACAAGACCTGAAACCCTGCTCTGTTCCGCCTGGGCCTTTACCTTGTATTCATCAAGCTGCTTTTTTTCTTCCTCAAGAGTTGCTTCCTTTTCCTCTACTCCTTTTCTGGTTTCGATGTACTTAAGAAACATCCTTCTGTCATAGCCTGAAAGCTGCTCAATATAATTGTTCTGATTAAGGAAATCTGCAAAACTTGTTGCTCCAAGTAGCATATCTATAAGAACAAAATTCTGCTTCTCATAGATGAACTGCACACGCTTTTTCATGGAAGCGTACTGATCGGCCTCAACCTGCTTGGCCACTTCAAGCTCTGCCAAAGTATTTTCAATCTCAGTTTCCTTGTCATCTATCTGCTCTTCCAACTGCTGAAGATTGTTACTAACCTCAGTAAGCTGGTTGTTCAGTGTATTTAGCTGCTTCTGATATGAGGACTTTTCCTGATTCATCTCCTCGATATCATCCTTGGTATCATCCAGCTGATTCTGGGATTCCTGCTTCTTTTGTTTGGCTTCCTCAAGCTGCTTTCTGGTTGCTTCCGTGGCATAAGAAGATACCGGCATAGAAACTACGCCGATGATCACCGCGCATATCACAGATAAGTATTTAATTGTTAAACCCCTTACCCCTTTTTTCTTCATACACTTTGATCAAATAGTTATCTTTATATTTCTGCCGCTTGGCTGATACTGATAATATCTGACACCTGCAGCGTCAAACATTTTCTTTGACGCTCTTGTGGTGGCAGATGTGCTGTACTTGTCGCTGTCGTATACTACAGTGCGAATTCCAGACTGGATAATAGCCTTGGCGCACTCATTACATGGAAAGAGAGATACATAAATCTTGGCTCCCACAAGGCTTCCGCCTCTGTAGTTGAGAATTGCATTCAGCTCACTGTGAGTTACAAAAGGATATTTAGTTGAAAGCTCATCCTCCCCATCTCTCTCCCAAGGGAACTCCTCGTCAGAGCAGCCCTTTGGAAAACCATTATAGCCCATGGAAAGGATGTTATTATCTTCGCTCACAATGCAGCTACCCACCTGAGTATTAGGGTCCTTGGAACGCATAGCAGCAAGCTTGGCAACACCCATGAAATACTCATCCCAGCTTATGTAGTCTTCTCTTTTCATAATTCCTCCGATTTAATATACGCCGCGATATACCGCGTATCTACGCTTCGCTCCCATGTCTTTTTTCCTCATGTACGTTCAGTCATTTCAAATATGCAGATATTCATGCAAGCATGAATCTGCATATTCTCATTCCTTATATCGCTCACTTTGTACCGAAAATGCGATCTCCAGCGTCGCCAAGACCTGGTACGATGTATCCGTGCTCGTTAAGTCTCTCATCGAGAGAGCCTACGTAAATATCTACGTCAGGATGAGCCTCCTGCATAGCCTTAAGTCCCTCTGGAGCTGCGATGATGCACATAAAGTGAATGTGCTGGCAGCCTCTGTCCTTAAGCATCTGGATAGCAGCAACTGATGATCCGCCTGTAGCAAGCATAGGATCAACTACAAAGATTTCTCTCTCTGCTACGTCAGCTGGCATCTTGCAGTAATACTCAACCGGCTTAAGTGTCTCAGGATCTCTGTAAAGACCGATGTGGCCAACCTTAGCAGCTGGGATAAGTGCCAGCATACCGTCAACCATACCAAGTCCTGCTCTAAGAATAGGTACAACGCAAAGCTTTCTTCCCTTGAGCTGCTTTACTGTTGTCTTGCAGATAGGAGTCTCAATCTCAACATCCTTAAGCTGAAGGTCTCTTGTAGCCTCGTAGCAGATCAGCATAGCGATCTCACTGATAGTCTGTCTGAAATCTTTTGTTCCTGTATCTGTCCTTCTAATCATTCCAATCTTGTGCTGAATCAATGGATGATCCATAATAACTACTTTTGCCATAATTTCCTCCTGAAATACATTTAATATATGTTTATTTACTATTTCTTATCAAGCTTCAATCTCAGATATCTTGGCGATTCTGCGGCTGTGCTTCTCAAGATTTGAAAAAGGTGTATCAAGGAAAACATCTACGATCTCATTAGCGAGAAGCTCCCCAGTCATTCCGCCGCCCATAGCAAGCACATTTGCATCATTGTGCTCTCTTGTAAGTCTTGCTGTTGTTGTCTCTGAGCAAAGAGCGCATCTAACGCCCTTAACCTTATTGGCAACTATAGAAATTCCAATACCTGTGGTGCAGATTACAATCCCTTTTTCGCACTCACCACTTCCAACTGCCTCGGCAGCTGCTCTTCCAAAATCAGGATAGTCGCAGGAATTCTTGTCATAGGTACCAAAATCCTTGTACTCTATCTTTCTTTCCTCAAGGTGCTTTTTTACTGACTCCTTAAGGTCAAATCCGCCGTGATCACTTGCTATTGCTATCATTTTTTTCCTCCATCACACCATTTTCATTATATTACAAACAGTCTATTATTTACAGCACTGTAACGTTGTGTCCTGCTGCTTTTAAGAGCCTGTTCATTATGGCCTGTCCTATTCCGCTGTCATCAAAGGACTCTGAGAACATGACATCCACATTCTCATCGTCAAACTCGCGTAAAACCTTGAAAAGCTCATGGGCGATTGTCTTTTCATCGTCTCTGTTTCCAACACTCTTGATAATACCTTCATTATAAAGAGCCTTGGTTGCGTCAGTTCCGATTATTCCTACTCTCTTTCCCTGTAAAAGAGCTTCCTTTGTCTTTTCATTAATATATGAAACAACCTTGTCCTGAGGACCCTCTACTATCATAAGTGAGCCCTTAGGAGCGTAATGTCTGTACTTCATTCCAGGAGCCTTGGGCTTTTGAGTAGAGGTGCTGTCGATTATGGTTCTGTCGATGCTGATCTCGCCAAGAACCTCTTTAAGCATATCCGCTGTAATGTAGCCTGGCCTAAGTATCATTGGAACCTCAGCTGTAAGATCCACAATTGTAGACTCAAGGCCAATTCCCACCTGACCTCCGTCTATTATCATCTCTATCTTGCCTGAAAGGTCCTCAACGCAGTATCTTGCCACTGTAGGGCTTGGTCTTCCTGATGTATTGGCACTTGGTGCAGCTATATAGCCGCCAGACTGTCTTATAAGCTCCAGGGCTATCTCATTATTTGGCATACGGATTGCCACAGTATCAAGGCCACCTGTTGTTTCATAAGGCACCTTGTCATTCTTATTCATTATCATGGTAAGAGGACCTGGCCAAAAGGCATCAGCAAGCTTTTTTGCTGCTTCCGGAACCTCTTTTACTATCTTTGAAAGATCCTCCATATTTGCCACATGCACTATAAGCGGGTTGTCAGAAGGTCTTCCCTTTGCTGCATAAATCTTTTTGGAGGATTCCGGATTAAGGGCATCTCCTCCAAGGCCGTATACTGTCTCTGTAGGAAAAGCTACAAGTCCGCCGTTTCTTATGATTTCTCCGGCTTTAACAAGCTCTTCCTTTGCCTTATTATCTATATTTTTTTCTTCTATTACTACTACTTTGGTTTCCACTTCTTATCCCTCGATATACCGGGCAATTACATCCCATATATCACTTGTTTCCATTCCAAGTGACCACGCAGCTATTCCTGCGATATTCTGTGCTTTCATTGAATCAATCTTTTGCTGGATAGACTCTGCATCCTCAACCCATATCTGGTTAAGGGTTCCGTCATTTGACTTATACTCGCCATAATTCTGGCCGCAGTTTGAATCCCACTGAAGCTCCAGGTGATGATTTGCAACATATTCCTTGGCAACCTGCATAGATACTGCTTCACTTGAGAGCGTACCGTTTGAAGTATGCCATATTCTGGTATAAAAAGGAACAGCGTTTATTACCTTGGATGCATCAACCTTCTCAACTGCCTTGATAATTCCATTCTCAACATAGCTAAGAGATGCAACTGACCCTGCCTCAGCAGAGCCTGCATAGTGCTCATCATAGCCCATTATAATAACATAGTCTGCCACAACGCCCTGTTCACGCAGGTTATAGTGGTCATTGAAGTTCATAGGTACATAGTTGTCTATGGAAAAGACAAGTCCGTTTTTCCTGCAGGCGATGGAGAGTTCTCTTACGAACTCTATATATTTCTGTCCATCCTCTACTGCAATAGTCTCAAAGTCAAGGTTGATTCCGTCAACTCCAAGCTCGAGAGAAAGCGAAATCAGATTCTGAATAGCTGTCTTTCTGCTTGAGAAACGAGAAAGAAACTCTGATGTGGAATAGCCCTCGCTTCTGTTAAAGTTATCAACAAGAGCCCACACCTCAAGGCCTTTATCATGAGCCGTCTTTACATAAGAAGCTGAACCAATACTGCTGACAGTTCCCTCATTGTCCGCAATCCTGAACCAGGTAGGACTGATGACATTCATGCTCTTTGCTCCGCTAATTACAGAGGTGAGAGTATCGTTACCAGCTGCGCCTCCAAGATTATGAAAGCCCAGATTAATCTTGTGATCTCTGTGAATAGAGGTGTATTCCTCCTCCACATAATCCTGAGCAGGAATAGGACTCTTGGTGGTCTGGTCGGAAAGGCGCTTATTTTCTACGTATCCAATAAAAGAATCCGGACTCTTTACCTTGGTCCAGTTCTCAAGCTCTTCCAAAACCACAACCTCGTCGCCCTTTTTAAGGTCAACTAATATCTCACTCTTAACTCCGCCGCGAAGTCTAAGCTTTGTATCCTTATTGATAGTAGCAACTGTTTTATCCTCCCATGAGGTATCAAGCTGCAAATGGTTAGGAGAAGTAAAGCCTTCAAAATAGAAGTTTGTGTACTTCTTTACATAATCAAGGCACACAAAAAGAGTATCTCCCTCAAGCCTTGAGATAACATAGCCCTCATCCTGTGAATTGCCGTCAGAATCTGTCCATCCGGTAGCTCCAACTTCTGAGGTTATAACCTTGGTTGCAGTTGTATAAAACAGGGTATTATCTGCTTCTCCGAAAAAGAAGCGATCATTCAAAAGCTTCTGTACAGATGCAAAAGCCATGTAATAGTGGCCATCAATGAGCTTTGCTCTTTCTTCGATTCTGGAATCTCCCAGGATGATTGCCACATCTGTATCGTCTGTGATATCAAAATAGTTGTCTAGATCAGCTCTTTCACTGCTGTAAGAATAATGCTTATAGGCAATCTGGCCCGCATATACTCCGCCTATAATTAAAATAAGGGCGATTATAATAATCGCCGGAATCACTTTTTTCATGTTCTAGCTCCTTTACAATCGCCCTTTATTATAACAGACTATTTTCTATCCGTCATTATTAAAGAATCTAATCAAACATAGTTGTATATGTTCAAGGCGGGGTCCTCTTTTTTATACAAATTTAATTTGATTTGTTTTTTTATCCATACCAAACCAATAGGAGATCTATCGTGATAAATTCCAAGTAATTGTCGAATAAATAGCTTTAACAACTTGACGTATATTAATAATGTAAGACGCCTCAACCAAAATCCATAACCAAATAAAACTGTCATATACCAAAATATGGTATAATAGTATTAGAAAAATACTATACTTTGTCTGCTAATAATACTTAATTTGTTATTATGTGAAATTTTTAGAGGTACTAGACTAGTAAGACATTCCGAAGTGTGTAGTCGGAACAATGAATGCTAGAATAATATAATGTACCGTTGTTGAGCCTCCTTCCCGGATCATTTTCTCGGTGAGGCATCTCACAAAAAATATGTTAGCAGGCAAATCTTAAGATTTTCCATCGAAATTTCTTAAGATTTTATGTAGATGGCAAAATTTAAGATTTTTGTGAATTCTGACGATAAATCTATTGACAGAGTATAGTCTTTTAATTAATATCTATGTATTCATAAGTTAGGAGGTGGCATCATGAAAATTGAAAAAGTCAATGATCACCAAATCAGATGCACTCTAACCAAAGAAGACCTGGCAAAACGCGACCTTAAGATTACAGAGCTGGCATATGGAACAGAGAAAGCTAAAGAGCTTTTTCAGGACATGATGCAGCAGGCTAATTTACAATATGGATTCGACGCAGAGGATACACCTCTTATGATAGAGGCCATTCCTATCAATTCTGAATGTATTGTTCTTATAATTACCAAAGTCGAGGATCCTGAAGAGCTCGATACCCGCTTTTCCAACTTCGCTCCTTCCGTTCACGAGGAGGATGAAGAGGACGAGGATTACGACTACGACGAGGAAGAGTACGACGAAGAGGATGAAGAAGAGGACGTCATGGGATTATTCAAACGTCTTCAGCACAGCAACATGATCGACTTCGGAGACAACAACTCATCCTCCAAAAAACTTAAGGAAAAAACATCTAACACCAAGAAGAAAGGCCAGCCTTCAAGACGAGGCTCCAGAATCTTTTCCTTCGATTCACTTCATGAGGTTATGCGTTTTTCAGCAATTGTCAGCAGGAAATTTGGTGGAGCAAACACACTTTACAAAAACGAAGCAAACGGTAAGTTCTACCTGATACTTCATCAGGGCGACTTAGAAGACAATGTATTTGCCAATATATGCTCTCTTCTTACAGAGTATGGCAAGACAGAGCTTGGAAGTACCGCAACAGAGCAGTATCTCGACGAGCACTACACAGTAGTGATCAAGGGCAACGCAGTACAGGCACTTTCCAAAATCTAATACGTAGTTTAAAGGCAGAGGCTTTGACCTCTGTCTTTTTTTGTGTATATGATGTTGTGGTAGATGGACTATGGGGACGGGGTTGGACTATGGGGACGGGGTTAGCGGTTCATTTTCTTACAAAAATGAACCGCTAACCCCGTCCCCACAGTCCATCTGCCACCCCGTACCCACAGCCCATCTGCCACCCGTACCCTTAGTCCATTTTTCGTTACTTTAGTTCGTAGGATATGGTGAAGGAGCCGCTTTGGAGCGACGCCTTGGCGTAGGCGCCTACAAGCATTGGTATCATTGGCGGGTGGTGACCTATATCAAGATCCATGAAGATTGGAACACCGAAGGGCGCCAGTATGTCGATAACGGCATTATATTGATTGAGACCGAACATGTCCTGACCGAAGGCTGCGCCTGGGCGGCCGATAAGGAAGCCTTTGGTATACTTAAACCAGCCCGCTTCACGAAGGTTCCATAGAGCGCGTCTTATGCTGTAAACGTTCAGATCACAGGCTTCCAGGAACCAGATAATGCCGTCTTCTTTGTACCTTTCTGCAAAGGAGGTCACCTGATCGTAGGATGTTCCTACAAGATTTGCGAGGCAGTCAAGGCATCCACCAGCAAGACGGCCTTCGAAGGCAAGAGCCTCTGATATATCTTTTGCGTCTGTTACGTCTTCCGCAGTGGATACAAAGCTATTGTATGTTCCAGAAGCAGTGGCTGTCCGCAATACTTTGTCCAAATCCTCATTTTTCGGGATGTAGGCCTTCATGCGGTTTTGCTCTGTCACATAGTAGCTGCAAAGATTGTCCGGCTCTTCCGGAAGCTCCAGCTCCCACTTGTCATAGCTGTGAAACTCCAGCTTTTTCCCTGTTATAAGATCAAAAGCATCCTGTACTGCAGAGTGCCACTTAATCATTCCAAAATCACCTGCGCAGGGAGCATATATTCCGGCAGTATCTGCGATTGTAACAGATGGAAAAATAAAGTTTGTGTTATCAGAGTAGCCCATGTACCACTTAGGCTTTGCAGATTTAACAGCCTCAAAATCAATAAATGGAACAACCTCATCCATCAGTTCGCCGCCGCCAACAGAAAGGAGCACATCATTTTTTTCGCTCTTATAATATTCGTTTAATTCCTCGCCGCACTTTTCGGGAGTATTGCTGATGCCAATTCCCAAAGCCTTGTCACAGTTTGGTCCCACATCGAGCTTGTATCCCATTTCAGCAAAAGTTTTCTTTGCATTTTCAAAGCGGCTTATGTATGGTTCAAAGGTGCACCCAAAGGATGGTGCCACAAAGCCTATGGTCCCGCCCGTTTTCAAAAAGTCAGGATAACGCATTGCTACATTCCTCCTTGTAATCTGATCATTTTCTGGCAAACACACTTGCGTACTCTAAGCACATTCTACCCGCCTTATTAGGGATAGAATCTGATTCTAAGGCCGTCAATATCCTCGCAGGCCTCACTGCACAGCCTCTTCAACGCTTCAAAATACTTGCCCAGCCTGTACTGTGCAAACTTTGAATTATAAAAAATGATGTTCCAGTTACTTCCAAATTCACCAAGAACATCATTAAAGGCATCAAGATTCTTGCCATAATGATCCGGAAGAGGTAGCTCTTTTACAAGCTCCTCCTGCAGATCTTCCTTACTATAAACCTCCATCAGATCAATATAAAAAACCTGTTCCATATGCTTTCTCCATTTGTTCTGCAAAACCAGTGTCAAATCAGCCAACTAGCAATATGTTTATGGTTCTCCATACAGTAGCTCAAAGGATTCGTAGTGATCCTCAGTATAGTAGATCAGTTTATCATTAGAATATATAATTCGCTTAGCACCACGGCTTTTAGCTCCGAGAGTGTCGATATCACACTCATGATATTCACGCCCGGCTTTTTCCGGCAAAAGACCTTCATAGTTGCCAAAATAGTCTCCGCCGATACATTTACCAGGCGCGTACTCCTCTAGTGATCCGCCCGGCCAGCCAAGCTTCTTGGCTTCCTTCTTGGTAATGAAGTTAGTTGGAAGCTTGTCATATTCTATGATGTAGGCTGTCACATCCTCCTTGGTGGTGTAGACGCCATTCTCATCCAGCGTCGATAGCTGCTGGATGAATTCTGTACTGTCAGAGCTTGAATATGTGTATTCTGGTGCTGCCCCCTCCTGGGTATCAGGTTCATTCCCGCGCCTAAACGTCATAACAAGAAGAAAACCAAGCACAATTATAAGGCACAGTGCTGCCAATTTCTTTTTATTATCAAAGTATTTCATTATCTTTTCCACCAACAATTAATTTGTAGCATCCTTCACAATTCTCTCAGCAACTGCATCAATGCTCTTATAAAGCCTTTCATCCAGCTCTTTTACCCAAGGGTTCTTCCTTGCCATATCACAGGGCTGTCCGCATAAGAGCCTATTTCCATACTCGCCCATGAAAGCGATGGGTTCATCTTTATCCACCATGCCCCATCCGGAATAGCGCTCCGGAGCAATAGTTTCATCCATTGTGCAGTTAAGAAATACTACCCTCGCCTCATCTCTCCAGGGACGGCCGAGAAAAACAGATCCCTTGTCACAACCATCTTCACCGGAAACTGTGCAGTTTCTAAAGATCATTCCGGCTCCGCCCACACATCCGGAAGGAGCAGTAATATAGCCATTTATAAAGCGCTCTGTATCAAGAGTTTTACGGTCATCACATTCGCATTCTTCCTGGAGTCTTCGATTCCTGCAGGTAATCTGACATTCATCAAACACCGCATCGGCGCCGCCAAAGATAAAGTCCACATCGCCTATAACCTGGCAGTTCTTGTAATACTGCCTCGTAATATCCCTTGGCAAAAGATATCTCGGCCCCATAAAGCCATTCTTTTGTCTCTCTTTTTCCGGGAGCGGAGACATGAAAAGACTGTCCTGATAACCTTCAATACTCACGTTTTCAAAATAACATCTCCTGGCATCTGCATACAAGGCAATTGCCTGGCCCGCCTTATGACCAGGACCAGCTATATTTCTGATAGTGAGGTTTTTAACCACAGCTTTTTCCCCAGCTAAAAAGAATGTATAGCTTCTAAAGGTCCCTCTCTTGGTGCCGTCAGGCATCTCATCAAAGGCACCATCGCCATACTCAATTACTGTTTCGCCGATTCCTTCGCCGGTAATAGTCACGTTCTTTTTTTCGCAAAATATCTTCTCGCGAAACACACCTTTCCCAATACGGATAACTGCTTCCTCATTATAGGGAATAGCCTGCAGTGCCTCAGTTACGGTGCTATAGTCGGCATTTTCCTTTCCAACTGTTATAACCATTTTACATTACCCACATTTATCATCTCAGGCTCGGTATCCACGCTGCCTTTTATTTCCACGTTGTTGAGAACCAGTTCTTCTACATTTTTTGCATAGATTCCTCTGCCGCTCATTTCGTCAAAGTTATCCATCATAACAGGGCGCTCAGGTACTCGCTCGTTTTCTGGTAAAAAACTAGCCTTGATATTCTCAAAAGTAAGTTTTCCGATAGGTCTCTCAGGAAGGCCAACAGCGCAAAGAACGCAGGCGCTGACACCTTTGCAGTTAATGTTTCTGCCGGTAATTGATCCGATAGCAGGAGTCATCTCATCAACTGGCGCTGGCTCCTGATTCTGAACATAGTCGCTGTGTCCATCAGGATCGCAGAAATAGAACATGTTAACAGTAAAAGGCATATGAACGCCATTCATATCTATATTTTCAAAAAGAATATCGTCAAGGATTGACCTTTCGCCTCTGCCTCGTCTTGTCTTTATGCGAAGGCCTCTGTCGGTACCGTCAAAAATGCACTGTGAAACTCTGATGTTTCTAACACCGCCTGCTGCCTCTGATCCCACAGTTACGCTGCCGTGGCCACGCTCAAACTTGCAGTTACGGATGATTACGCCGTCTGTTTCCTTGTGGTGCATAAGGCTCATATAATACTTGCCGCTCTTAATAGCCATGCAGTCATCTCCAACAGAAATAACTGTTCCAAGAACCAAAACATCCTTGCAGCTCTCAGGATCAAGACCATCTGTGTTAGGTGAATCTGATGGATTGTGAATATACAGATTAAGGAAAGACAGATCATCGCAGTAATATGGATGAATTGTCCAGCAAGGTGAATTCTGAACTGTAATTCCCTGCACTCTCACCTTTTTGCATCTTGCAAGATAAAGAGTGTTCGGTCTCCAGGCTCCTCTTTTTACCTTTGCATTAACCCACCAGTCTGAGTTCTGGGCGTTTCCATCAAGAGTACCCTCTCCGATAATATCAAGATTCTCAGCATCGATAGCTGTGATAAGAGAGGCATAGCTGGTAAGAGGATTGCCCTCCCAGCTTGAAAGATTGTACTCATCCTTTTCATCAGTAGTAGGTGTCATTCCCGGCAAAATAGGATAATGATTTCTGTCAGTATCTCCAAGGATCACCGCTCCCTTATCAAGCCACAAGGTCATGTTGCTCTTAAGGAAAATTGGTGTTGAATAATACACTCCCTGTGGAACATAAACAGTTCCATCCTTAGGGCAGGCGCACACTGCCGCCTGAAGCGCTGCTGTATCAGATGTTTTGCCATCTCCTTTTGCACCAAAGGCTGTTACATCCAAAATCACAGACTCATGCTTTGTTGTAAACTTCTTTTCGCAAGAGCCATTCTTAGTTTCAATCTTTACCATGTACTCTGTATCAGGCAAAAGACCACTTACAGATGCTACATTTCTATCTGTTTCTGCAACCTTTTTATCATTTATATAAATGCTGTAGGCATCGTCCTGCTTAAAAATAGCCTCAGACTCAAGCTCAATAGTGACACTTCTGTTGAAAATCTCAACGATTTTAAAATTCATAAAAACCTCCGTAAACCTAAAAAACTCTCTATATATCAATATATGAAAAAGCTATCATGTTACGTGATGACAACCACTTACATGATAGCATATCTCCAAATCTAAATCGTCATATATTATGAACAAAAACTATAAAAACAAGTCTTTATCCTTCGCAAAACTTCGCAATCACATCTGCCGCTTCACGTATCTGCTGCTCGTTGGTAATAGCAGGAGTTCCATCACCAGCTTGTATTCCATAATTGCCAAAAAATGAATGGATACCGCCTTGAATCACATATTCCTCATTATCCTCGGGCCAATTCTTCTTATTTTCTATGTAGCTATCCATATTCAGAACCTTGTCCTCAGATCCATA
>JAEEGL013204020.1_pt1 | contig 34340 bp, 33 predicted proteins | sample 9134231 | NCBI WGS metagenome assembly JAEEGL01 (sample SAMN16246548, study PRJNA631951) | gut metagenome | biome: gut microbiome; feature: rumen; material: fiber-attached | host: Bos | place: Iran: Karaj | collected 2018-10
TATTCTTTTTTAGCTGTGTATAAAACTTTAGTTTCTTCTTTTATTTTTTCAAATCCATCCATTCCACTAAAGTTTTCAACATAATCTTTACTTAACCAAGCTGCATTTATTTTTTTATTTTTTAAGGCATGTAATAATTCTACATATGATTCATATTCAACTATTTTATTTTCTTTATTTAATTTTAAACTTTTAATTGTTTCATTAGGAAGTATATTTCCTATGATATCATTAGTATCATTAATAATACCAATTTTCATATTTTTTAAGTCTTTTTCACTATTTAATTCTGTATTATATGTTACAAGTAAACTATAGTACATATTTTTACTGTCACCATATTGATTCATTTTTGAGTAAATTTGACTTAAATAATAATATCCTCCAAATGAAATAGATGAAATTATTATTGATACAATTACTGGTATTAATATAGATTTTTTACTTTGTAATTTTATACTTCGTAAAAGTAGGTAAGATAAAAAGAAAAAGAAATAAACAAATATTAGAATTGCAAAACATCTATAAAATGTCTCTACATTCTTATATAGTATTATAGAATATGTAATTAATATTAATGACATTAGTTCTATAACTATGAATAAGAAACTTGCAAATAATCTAATAAGTTTATTTCTTTTTCTTGATTTCATCCTTTGACACTTCTTTCTTTTTATTCCTTGTTCTAGAAGATTTATTTTTATTTTCTAATTCTTTAATTTCATCTTTTAATTTGTTAACTTCTTCTATACGATTTTTTTCTTCTTCTATTTTCCTTTGTATATATGCTCTCTTTCTTTTATTTTTAATCACTTTCTTAATTAATATACATATTAGTATAAAAATTATGAAAACTGTTTCTATTCCAAGGAGCAATATAATTTTTTTATAATTTGATACATCTGTATTAACTATAATTGGTTTATCATTTTTTTCACTTTCATAATATTTTATTACAGAATTGTTATCTATATCATAAAAGTAATAGTCGTCTTCTGCTGTATCAAAATTTTTAGCTTTAATAATAAATATGTGATCATTTATATTTAATGACTCAACATCAATATTATCTATTTTAATTACTTCTTTTTTATAATCATTAATCATTTTATCCATATCTAATGGTAAAATTCTTAATTTTGAAAGAGTAATATCATTAAATTTTTTATATGTATTATCTTCTTTATTATAAATATAGTATTCAATACTACCTTCGCTATTTTTAAGACCGACAAGAGTAATATTGTTCTCTTCATTAAATAGGGCAGGTACACTTTGATCATTTATTTTAATTGTTTTCTTTTGAAAATCATTTACTTTTTCTAAATTAGATTCTCTTTTAACAACTGTATATTTTTGATCATTTATTACTACTTCAATTGGATTTGGATCTACTACATTAACGACTACTTTATATGTTTTAGTACTTCCATTTTGAGCTGTAACAATTATTTTAAATACGTTTTCTCCCTCACTAACTTTTTTTGTTCCAGTTCCACTTACTTTAGATCTAGAATCATCTACTACTGCTGTTATTTTTATTTTAGTAGTATTTGCGCCAGCATTAGTTGTGTATTTAAGAGTATTTTTATCAAATTTAGGACTAAGAGTTAGTCCTTCAATTTTTAAACTTTTTAAATCATTGTTTTTTGAATATGATGCTTCTAATTGTGATTGAGTAATAACACTAATTGTTTTGCTATAAACATTTGTTGATAATCTACTTTCATTATATCCAATTATTTCATAGCTCTTAACACTTATCTTTGTTGAACCACTGCGTATTGCTTTAAAAGTATAGGTATAAGTTTTTGATTTGCTTCCAGCAATTTTATAATCATAAATATGAGTTTCACCACTTACAAGTTTTAATACATTTTTATCATAACTAGGAGTAAATTCTACAGTACCTATTTGTGAAGAGGATGAAACACTAAAGTATACTTTAAATGTATTTCCAATCACAACTTTGCTTGAAGAAGATGAAACACTTATAGACGCAGAAGCAGCAAGTATTTTTGAAGTGTTAGAAAATGAAATTAATAATCCAAATAATAATATAAATATTCCTTTAATTATTTTTTTCATTTATGTCCTCCTATAGTTTTTTATCACCTTTTATATGCTTTAGTATTTTTAATAAATCAAGCATAGTAATTTTACTATCTAATGATGTATCAGCTGATTTAAAATATACACCTTTTAATTTTTTATCACCTTTTATGTGCTTTAATACTTGTAATAAATCAAGCATAGTGATTTTTCCATCACCTGAAGTATCCCCAATAACTATTAATGTATATGTTTCAATTGCATCTCCACTAGTTATTGTAATAGTTGATCCTGTTCCAACTAAAGCACTATTAGTTAATTTTTTATTATTTTTATCTTTAATTACAACTGTATTTGCTCCATTTTTTGTAAGTTTATTTAATAGGGTTGATGCTTTAACATTATATTTTATATTTGTAATATTTGTACTTGATACTTCAATGGAAGAATCTTTTAATATATCTTTAATTGATTTATAAGTAATAGTTGGAATTTCTTCTGCTGGATTATTATTATCATTATTGTTATTATTGCCATTATTATCATCATTGTTATTGTTTTCACTTTCATTTCTTATAATTGTTAATACATATTTATTTTCTTCTCCAACTTCTGAAGTAACAATGATTGTAACAATAGTATTTTGTTCACTTATTTCGATTTCTCCAGTTCCTACAACTTTTGCTTTTTTAGATGTAGATGCTGCACTTACTTTTACTTTTTCAATATTACTTGGAATATTTACTTCATAATTTAATACGTCTGGATCAAATGTTGGTTCAATTGAATAGCCTTCAACAGTTAATGATTTAAGTGAATTATCTGCATCACCTGAAGCAGGTAGGGAAGTATAATCTGGCATATTATTATAAACTGGTATTTCAAATATAAATGGATTACTTAATATTTCTGCTTCTTTATATGAATTATAATTTTGGTTTCCTTCTGTAGCTGGAGCTTGAATATTTGTCATATATTGATGTAAGTACTTAGTTGAAAACTCTTCTGAATCAGGTGAAACATTAAATTTTTGATAGTATAGTGTTCCTTGACCTTTAGTAATATAACCATTAGCTAGGAATTGAACACCACCTTCAATTGCTTTTTCTATTGTATTCCATCCATTTCTTCTAGCTTTTACAAGACCCATTGTGATAGCTGAATATTCAACACCATCAATAGTTTGAGGATAGGCACCTATATTAAAGAAATTATAATATCCGCTATATGTTTTTCCTTTATAAGTAAATTCTTTTCCATCAGTTGAATGACTTCCGTTTTTACCAACTTCTAGTCTTATTCTACTTCCTATATGAAGAGGACTTACCTTATATTGTTTACCATATGTACACATAGGTACAGTATATTTTTCATCACCAAGTGCTCCATCTCCAAATAGGGATTTAACTAAGTCTAAATATATTTCTTCATAGTTATTTGCATAATCTAGTTTTTCAAACATAAATATTCTTTCTCTTGAAAGCCAATTTCTTGGATCCATATAGAATGCAATTACACCTGCATTAATCCTATACCAAGATGATCCTTCAGCTGGTACAGTAGAAGTTCTATAATTATTATTTGTAGTTTGCATATAATTTAAACCTTCTTCTGCATCAACAGCATCAGCAAAGTTAGTATTTGTATTTTTAGCTTTAAATGACCAGTTTGGATATTTTTTATGCAAGTATGTTAAATATGGAATATAACTATCAGGAAATCCTTCTTCTTTTAATACTTGAGCATATTCTTCATCAGTTGCAGTTATACTTTCTTTTTTTGTAACATATTTTGAGCAAATATAACCTGTTTTGTTAATGTAATATTTTATCTTATACCATGTATCTGTAGAACATCCAGAATTTTTTGCAGTAACAGTTGAAATAATTTCAACATTTGCTCCAAGAGTTAGTGTTGAAATAGCATCAGAATTAGTAGTTGCACTTTTTCTAACAGTAGTATTATTAGAATCAACTCTTGCTGTCCAATCAACAACATTAATTCCACTAAATGCTGAACTTTTAAAACTCACATATGTTGAGCAAACGTAGCAAGTTTTATCATTATATTTTATTTTATACCATTTATTTGAACATCCTTTTCCAGAATATAGTTTTTTACTAACTACTTTTATTTCTGTTCCTTTGTTAACTTTAAATAGTGAAGTAGAATCTGTAGTTGGTTTTTTTCTAATATTTACATAATTATCATTAATATAAGCATCAAAGTCAGCTTTAACTGATAGAGGTAAGAAGCATAATAAAGTTATTAATATACAAAATATTAATTTTTTCTTCATAAATCACACCTCCATCTTTAATTTTTATTTATTATAATTATAACAGAAATGAATTTCGATTTCATTAGAATGAACTGGACTTTACATAGTTTACAGTTGAAAAATAGTAAAGAAGTGTTTTATAATTATCTATAGGACGTGATTATATGGATTTTACCGTAAATGGATATAATATATTTTTAATAACAGGTGTTTCTTTTTTGGCGTCCTTAGTATTTGTTGAGTTGATGAAAAGAGTTGCCGTATTTTTGAAAGTATTAGATTATCCAAATGAAAAGAGAAAAATACATACTAAACCAATGCCATTACTTGGAGGAATAGGTATATTCTTAGCTTTTTTACTTGGATATATGTTATTTGCTCCTAAGAATAATTTGATGTTATCGATATTAATATCTTCGTTTTTGATAATGCTTTTAGGTTTATTTGATGATATGACTAAAAGTAAAACACCAATGCCTAATAAATATAAGGTAGTTGTTCAAGTGGTAGTAGCTTGTATAGTGGTTTTTTATGGCGGTCTTGAGTTAAATCATGCTAGTTTGTTTGGACTTTCAGTTGACTTTGGATTTTTATCACCATTTATCACTATTATAATAATTGTTGCTATAATAAATGCAGTTAATTTAATTGATGGTCTTGATGGATTATGTGCCGGTATATCTTCAATTTATTTTTTAACAATTGCAATAATAGGTTTTGTATTAAATAAATTTGGCGGTCTTGATATTATTTTAAGTTTAATTATGCTTGGAAGTACTCTTGGATATTTAGTTCATAATTTTCCTCCAGCAAAGATATATCAAGGCGATGCTGGAAGTACTTTTTTAGGATTAATGATGTCTGTAATATTCTTAATAGGTTTTAAAACTACAACACTAACTTCATTAATAATACCAATGTTATTACTTGCAATACCTATTATGGATACTTTATTTGCAATAATAAGACGTAAAATTAAAGGTGAAGCAATAGATCATGCAGATAAAGAACATATTCATCATCAATTCTTAAAAATATTAAGTAAGAGGACATCTCTACTAGTTATATATGCAATCAATATAATGTTTTCAATAACTACTATATTTTATATTCTAGGATATAAAGAAATTGTTTCAATATGTTATGTCATTTTAATAATAATTGTTTTATTCTTAGTTTTAAAAACTAATGTAATATTTGAAAGAAAAAAGAAATAATTATAAAAAACCATATAAAGTTTGCAATTATATGGTTTTTATTATACAATTTTTATGAGGGTATGCTTATGAAAGTAACAATATTAGGATGTGGAGCATATGGTCTAGCATTATCTAGTATTTTAGAAAGAAATAATGTTGATGTAACTTTATGGACACATAAAAAAGAGGAAGAAATAGAATTACAAAATAATAGGGTAAGTAAAAGATTAATTGATTATAAAATTTCAGATAATATAAAAATAACAAGTGATATTGAAGTTTCTATGTTAGATAAAGATTTAATAGTAATAGCAGTTCCTGCTTTTGCATTTGAGGAAACAACTAAAAAATTAGTTGATTTTTTAGATAAAAAAACATGCGTATTAATTGCTACTAAAGGTATCCAACAAGATACATGTATGTTTTTAAGTGATGTTTTTAAGAATTATTCTAAAAATAAATTTGGTGTAATATCAGGTCCAACTTTTGCAAGTGATATTATAAAAATAAGTCCTGTTGGTTTTTCTTTAGCAACTAGTTCTTCTAAAGTAGAAAAAGTGGTTAGAAAATGCTTTGAGAATGAAGCGACTAAGTTTAGAAGAAGTAGAGATATTAATGGTGTAGAAATCTGTGGAAGTATAAAAAATGTAATGGCTATTGCATCTGGTATGTTAGAAGGAATGGGTATCAGTGATTCAACTAGAGCTTTATTTTTAACGGAAAGTATGAATGATGTTAAAAATTTGATAAAAGCTTTAGGAGGAAAAAAGAAAACAATACTTAGCTTTGCTGGGTTTGGGGATATACTTATGACTTGTACTTCAAAAGAATCTAGAAACTTTAGTTTTGGGTTTTTGATAGGGCAAGGTGCTAGTAAGCAAGAAATAGATAAATATCTATTAAATACAACTGTTGAAGGCATGTATACTTTAAAATCTATTCATAAATTAGTTAGAAAAAAAAGAGTTAAAATGCCAATTATTGATTTAATATATGAAATAATTAATGGCACAAAAGAAAAAGAAGAAATGCTTAGATTTTTAATAGAAAAAGAATAAGAATAGGTTTGTAAGTAATAAAAAAATATGATAAAATTTTATTTAGAGGATGGTAAATATGTTTGATAAGATTAAAATAGCAATAAAAGAAGGAACACTTTTAACAAAAGTTTGGCATAAAATTAAATCACGTATAGCAAAATTTTTGTTATTTTTTATAAAAAGATTTGCAAAAATAAATAATAATCAAATATTATTTTTAACTTTTCAAGGAAGTTATACTTGTAATCCAAGAGCAATAGCTGATGAAATTATTAAAGAAAAACTACCTTATAAATTATATTGGGCAGTTAGAAAAGAAAATCTTGAAAATTTAGAGCAATATCCTAAAGAATTAATTATTGTAAAAAGAGGAAGCTTTAAATTTCATATGGCTGTAGCAACTTCAAAAATACTTATAGATAATTCTACTGGATTTGCATTTATGAATTTAAAGAAAAGAAAAGGCCAAATAGTATTACAAACATGGCATGGTTCTTTAGGATTTAAAAGATTAGATCCTGATTCAGTAAGAGATAAAGAATGGGTTAAAAAAGCACAAAGTATTGCAGATGTTACCGATTATGTATTAACTAATAGTACATTTGAAGAAGATGTTTTCAGAGGCAGTTATTGGCCAAATACTCCACTTTTAAAATATGGTCATACAAGAAATGATATGTTATTTAATAAACATGGAGAATTTAAAAAATATAATGATAAAATAAGAAAATTATATGGAATAGATAAAGATACAAAAATTGCACTATATGCTCCAACATTTAGAGAAGATTATTCATTTGAATCATATGATTTAGATTACAATAAATTAAAAGAGGCTTTAGAAAAAAGATTTGGTGGAAAATGGATTATAATGGTTAGATTTCATTTTAGATTAAGAAAATTTGAAATGCCAAAAAAATATCTTAAAAATGTAATTAATGTAACTAATTATGGTGATATGCAAGAACTACTTTGTGTATGTGACTTAGGAATTACTGATTATTCTAGTTGGTTATGTGACTTTGTATTAACTAAAAAACCTGGTTTTTTATATGCAAGTGATATAGATAAATATGCAAATGATGAAAGAGGTTTTTATTATCCATTATCTTCAACACCATTTCCACTTGCAAAAAGTAATAATGAGTTGTATAATAAACTCCTTAATTTCGATGAGAAGAAATATAAGAAAGATGTTAATGCTTTCTTGAAAAGACTAGGATGTTATGAAAAAGGAGACGCTAGTAAAAAAGTAGTTGAAAAAATAAAAGAATTAATTAAATAGAAAATATCATTTTTATAGGAGGGTTTATGAAAAATATTGCATTAATATTTGCTGGTGGAACTGGTAATAGAATGGGAGTAAAAGATGTTCCAAAACAATTCTTAGAAGTTGATGGAAAACCAGTAATATTATATACAATTGAATATTTTGAACGTCATAAAGATATTGATGAAATATATGTTGTATGTATTGAACCATGGATTGATTATTTAAAATTTAAATTATCTAAAACAGATTTCCAAAAAATTAAATCAATTATTCCAGGTGGTGTAACAGGACAAGATTCTATTTATTTAGGGCTTAAAGAAGCTGAAAAATATTGTGGTAAAGATGACATAGTATTAATTCATGATGGTGTTAGACCATTTATTAGTGAAGACTTAATAACAAGGAATATTAATGATGCTAAATTAAGAGGTAATTCAATAACATCTACGGGATGTAATGAAACATTTATTATTAGTAAAGATGGAGTAAATATTGATGATGTACCAATTAGAAAAGAATCATTTAATGCGCAAGCTCCACAAGCATTTCATTTGGGTGAAATAATTGCTGCTCATGAAGAGATGAGATCATATAATCCAAACTATAAAGATGTAATTGATAGTTGTACATTATATAGACTACTTGGAAAGCAAACTTATTTGACTGAAGGAGTTAGAGGAAATATCAAAATAACTAATCCAGTCGATTTATATATATTTAAAGCTTGGTTAGAATTTAAAAAAAATAATGAAGCTGTAATTGGAATTCCAACACTTGAAGATTATTATGAATCATTGAGTGGTGATCCAATGACTTTGAGGTTAAAAAAACATGAACAAGATAATTAAAAATGATATGGACTATTTGTGTGAAAGATTTCCATATAAAGATGAAATAAAAAATAAAACAATTATGGTAACAGGAGCAACAGGATTAATAGCTAAAAACTTTACAATGTTTTTGCTATCATTAAATGAAAAATATAATCTAAATATTAAAGTAATTGCTCTTGTTAGAAATCTAAATAAAGCAAAAGAAACATTTAGGGACTTTGAAAGTGATTACTTAATATATTTAAATCAGGATATATGTGATCCAATAAATTATGAAGGGGATGTTGATTTTATATTCCATGCTGCTGGTTCTTGTAGTGCTGAAGCTATAAGAAAAAATCCAGTTGGTATTATAAAAGCAAATACCATTGGTACAATAAATGTTTTAGATTTTGCTAAAGATCATAATGTAAGTAAAGTAGTGTTTCCATCAACTAGAGAAATATATGGTCAAGTAGAAGGAATAGAAAATATTTCTGAAAATAATATGGGTATTTTAGATCCATTGAATGCAAGAAATTGTTATCCAGAAAGTAAACGTTTAGCTGAAGCACTACTAAAGAGTTATAGTGAACAATATGGAGTTAACTTTAATATTTTAAGAATTGCTCATACTTATGGACCTGGAATGGAAATTAGAAATGATGGTAGAGTTATGGCAGATTTTATTGGAGCTATTGTTGATAATAAAGATATATTATTAAATAGTGATGGAACTGCTATAAGAGCATTTTGTTATGTTACAGATGCAGTTGAAGGTATTATGCATGTAATGATGAGGGGAGAAAGAAACGGAGCATATAATCTTGCTAATGAAACAGAACCTTATATGATTAGAGATGTTGCTCAAATGTTAGTAGATTTATATCCAGAAAGAGGATTAAAAGTTGCATTTGCTAATCAAAATGATGAGAATACAAAAAAAGGTTATCTAGGATATAAGATTGTTAGATTAGATACTTCTAAATTAGAGTCATTAGGATGGCAACCTCAAATAAGATTAAAAAAGGGAATGAAACATACTGTAGATTATTTTAACGACTAATATTAAAAGGAGATAATATGACATTTGCTGTAAAAGTTATTAAAGGACTACTAAATGTTATATATCTTTTTTTTAAGTTATTTAAAAGAAGAAATCAAATAACATTAATTAGTAGAGAATCAAATGATATTACTGTAGATTTTGCTTTACTTGAAAAAGAACTTAAAAATGAATTAAAAGACTATAAAATAGTAGTATTGTGCAAAAAAATGGACAATAAGTTTTTATATGCTTTTCATATGTTAAAGCAAATGTATCATATATCTAGAAGTAAGGTTGTTATTTTAGATACTTATTGTATATTAATTAGTGTTTTACATCATAAAAAAGGACTTAAAGTGATTCAAATATGGCATGCTTTAGGTCTTATGAAAAAAGCTGGTTATTCAATTCTTGGAAAGAGTGAAGGAAGAGGTATTAAGGAATCTCAACTTATGAATATGCATAAGAATTATGACTATATATATACTTCTTCTAATGAATGTATAGGTGCTTTTAGTAAAGTATTTAATTATGATAAAAAGTATATTAAAAGTGTTCCACTTCCAAGAATAGATTTGTTAAAAGATAAGAAATATCAAAAAGAAAATAAAAAGAAAATAATAGATTACTATCCATTACTTAATAATGGTAAAAAGAATATTTTATATGCTCCAACATTGAGGAAAGATGAAAGTAAAATGGAAGGTGCTATTAATGACTTAGTTAATAGTATTGATTATAAAAAATATAATCTTATTATCAAATTACATCCACTTTCAAAAATTAATATTTCTTATGATGGAGTGATTGTGGATAATAAGTTTTCTACAATGGAAATGTATAGTGTAAGTGATTTTGTAATAAGTGATTACTCATCTATTATTTATGAAGCTGGAATAATGAATAAACATTTAATATTTTATGCATTTGATTTAGATAATTATAAAGATAGTAGAGACTTCTTTATTGATTATGATAAAGAATTACCAGGACCAATTGTAAAAAATGGAAAAGAATTGAAAACTTTTTTAGGAAATCCTGATTATTCTAAATATAAAAATAGAAATATGATTAGTAAATATGTTGATTTAACTATAGATAATTATTCAAAAAATATGGTAAATGAAATTAAAAAGGTTTTATATGAAAATGAAAAAAATTGAAATTAAAAGAATTGATTGGATTGATACATTAAGAGGAATTGGGATGTTTCTTGTAATATGGGGGCATGTTTTTCCTACAAATAAATGGAGAATTAGAAGATACATTTATTCCTTTCATATGCCACTTTTCTTTTTTATAAGTGGGCTTACTTTTAAGGATTCTGATAAATTATCTTTTAAAGATTACTTAAAGAAAAGAATAAAAGGCCTAATAATTCCATATTTAGCTATTAATATTGTTTGTTATATTATTTGGGCAGTGTTATTCCATTATAATATTGTCATTGATTTTGATGCTTTAGATTATTTCTTTGGAATATTTGTCTCACATGCAACTTTAGTTCCATGTGCGGGAAGTCAAACATGGTTTATTATAACTTTATTTATATCCGAAATAATATTTTATTTTTTAAAGAAATATTCAACTAATGATTTTAACTTAGGAATATGTGTATCAATAAGTGGTTTAATTGGTTATGTTATAAGTGTTTCTGGTTATAATGATCCAATTCCTTTTCATTTAAATACAGTATTTACGGCAATAGTATTCTATTATTTGGGATATTTGTTTATGAAATATATTAATAAATTTAAAGTTATATTTAATAATAAAATGATAATGCTTATTAGTGGAGGAGCTCTTGGAATAATTGGTTTCATTACTCAATTCTTTAATAGAAGAGTTAGTATGCATTCTAATTTATATGGCTCATTTGTATTATTTTACATTAGTAGTTTATGCACAATAATAGCATTAATTATATTTGTTAATTTATTTATGAAAAAATCAAAATTTTTTAAAGGAATTGGTCAAAATACTCTATTCTATCTAGGATATCATTATTCTTTTATTTTAGTCGTATTATATCTTTATAAAAAAATATTTACTACAAATTTGGGTATGTTAGGATTATCAATTGTATTAACAATTTTTATGTATCCGTTTGCATTATTAGTAAAGAAATATATACCAATTCTAATTGGAAAAGTAAATATTAAATCATTAAATTGATAATATAAATGATTTATGATAAAATTGTATGTGCTTGAAGGAGTAGGGATGAAAAGATTTATAAAAGATTTAAAAAAATATAAAAATTATATTATATATTCTACTAAAGCAAATCTTAAATCTGAAGTAATTGGTTCTTATTTAGGATGGCTATGGTTAGTACTTGAACCATTATGCTTTATGCTAATATATACTTTTTTAGCAGGCATTATTTTCAAACAAAAAGTAGAATGTTTGCCAGTATTTATTTTTATAGGTTTAACATTATGGAGTTTCTTTAATAAAACTGTTACAGCTAGTGTGAGATTAGTTCAAACAAATAAAGAAACTGTTACTAAAGTATATTTACCTAAATATATTTTGTTAATTGTAAAAATAGCTGAAAATGGATTTAAAATGCTTGTATCATTTATATTATGTGCAATATTTATGATTATATATAGAGTATCTGTATCATGGACTGCATTATGGATAATTCCAATTTTAATAACTGTAATTATTTTTACATTTGGTGTATGTACTTTAATGATGCATATTGGTGTATTTGTTGAAGACTTAACAAATATTACTTCAATAGTACTTAGAATGATGTTCTACTTTACTGGTGTATTCTATGATTTAAGTGCTAAAATTCATAATGTCGTTTATAGAACAATTCTTCTTGAATTAAATCCTATGGCTAATATTATTTATAATGCTAGAAATGTTTTATTATATAAATCATTTCCAGTTGGAATATGGTTATTTGTATGGTTTATTGTAGGAGTTCTATTAAGTATATTAGGTATTAGAACAATATATAAATATGAAAATACATATGTGAAGGTGATGAAATAATGGCAAAAGATGAAATAGCATTAACTGTTAAAGACCTTCATGTATATTATAGAGATATGAATAGATTCTCTTTAAAAAAGAATGGTCTTAAAGGTAAAGGTAGTGGAAAATTATTTAAAGCTGTAAAAGGTGTTTCTTTTGAAGTGCCTAAAGGACAAATACTTGGTATTACAGGAAAGAATGGCTCTGGTAAATCAACTCTTTTAAGAGCAATATCAGGTATATTTAGTCCAGATAAAGGATCAATTAATCTTCATGGAAATTCTATATCTCTTCTTTCTATAGGAGTAGGATTTCAAAAAAGATTAACAGGTTATGAAAATATATTTTTATCTGGATTATTACTTGGATATTCAAAAGAAGAAATAGAAGAAAAGTTAGATGAAATAATTGAATTTTCTGAACTTGGTGATTTTATTTATAAACCTGTTAGAAGTTATAGTTCAGGAATGCATTCAAAACTTGCATTTTCAATAACAGCCATATTAGAAACAGATATTATGCTTATTGATGAAGTATTAAGCGTAGGAGATGTAAGATTTAAACAAAAAAGTTATAACAAAATGAAAGAATTAATTAGTCAAGATGATAGAACAGTTGTAATAGTATCTCATAGTACAAAAACATTAGTTGAATTATGTGATAAAGTTATTTGGTTACATGAGGGAGTTATAAGAGATCAGGGAGATCCTCAAACTATTATGACTGAATATGAAGATTTTATGAAAATGGATTAAAAGGGAGAAATATATATGTACGATTATAATGGTAATATTTGTATATATGATTTTGATGGAACAATTTATGATGGGGATACATGTAGGGATATTGTTATGTATGGCTTGAAGACTCATCCATTTATTACTATGAAATCATTAATAAAAGCAAAAAAACTACAAAAAGAATATGAAGCTGGATTTGCTAGTTTTGAAAGTGTTAAAACTGCAATGTTATCATTTATATTTAAAATTCCTAATTATCCAAAATTTATTAATACTTTTGTTTCAAAACATATGAAAAAGATTAAACCATTTTACAATTCTAGAAAAACAGTAAATGATGTAATAGTTAGTGCATCTTATGATTTGTGGGTTAGTGTTTTTGCAAGAAGACTTGGTGTAAAATGTGTTATTGCTACAAAAACAGATTCAGATGGAAATATTGTAGGGTCTAATTGTAAAGGAGCTGAAAAGATGAGAAGATTAAAAGAAATGCTTCCTAATGCTACAATTGCTTCTGCATATACTGATTCAGAAGTAGATATACCAATGCTTGAAATGGCAAAAATAGGTTATGTTGTTGAAGGAAATAGAATAGTAACATATAAAAGAGGTTATAAATTTAAAAATAGAAAGTGATTTTTAATAATCACTTTTTAAATACTTAAATTAATAATGTTTTTATTTCTGTAAACAAAAAAAGGTTGACAGAACAATTAAAGTATAGTATTATTGTAAGAGCAAAGGAAGGAGTGTATTATGGCAGTTAAGATTAGATTAAAAAGAATGGGCGCTAAGAAAAGACCTTTCTATCGTTTAGTAGTTGCTGATTCTAGAGCTAAAAGAGATGGAAATATAATTGAATCTATTGGAACTTATATGCCACTAGATGCAGAAAAGTATAATGTTAATAAGGAATCTGCTTTAAAATGGCTTAAGGAAGGAGCTCAACCTACAGATACAGCTAAGAATATTTTAAGTGAAGTAGGTGTTATGGAAGAATTCCATAATTCTAAAAAGAGTAAATAATGAATTTAGTTGATTTTTCTGAGTTAATTGTAAAAAAACTTGTTAAAGAACCAGATCTAGTTAAAGTACAACAATTTGAAGATGACGAGGAGACTGTCATTGAAATTGCTGTAAGTGAAGAAGATATGGGTCGTGTAATAGGTAAAAGAGGAAAGATAGCTTCAAGTATAAAAACATTGATACAAGCTAAAGCTTATAATGAAGGTAATAATAAAGTTAGAGTTAATATAGATTCATTTTAGGAACATTTTGTTCCTTTTTACTTGCAAAAAAATAAATATTATGTATAATAAATAATGCTTTGATGGGGTGAAATATATGAGCAAAGAAGAAGAAGTTTTAATAGAACAATTATTTCCATGTTCTAATATGAATAAAGAGGATAGAAATTTTTACTTAAATTTAATAATTAATTCAAAAGAATTAACAGATAGTATATATAATTATACTAGTGCTTCACCCACAAAATATGATTTAGTTTTTTTAACATTACAAAATGAAGGTAGTATAGTTAGATTTAATGGCGCTATTTCAAATGGAGAAGAAAATAAAATGTATTATGGTGTTATTTTGAATAAAGATGATAAATATTATATTCATTCTAATTTCTATAGATTATTTGATTTAGTATTTGGAAGTGAAAAAGAATATTCATCAACTGATCAATTTACTTTTAAGAAAAATAAAGTAGAAAGAAGAACAATCTATAAAAATAATAAATCATTTAAAGCATATGTTAATTTAAAATCTGATGAAGAAATGGAAAATTATTTAAGAAGTAAAATTGGTAATACTAGAAAAAGAAGATAGATTAAGATTTTAATCTATCTTTTATATTTGAAATAAATTGTAAAAGCAATAGTAATATAGAAATTATAGTTGGAATTAATATATAGTCATATGATTCATTAAATTCATCTTTAAAAACAAATATAGAAATTAAGAAAGATATAATCAGTAGTATAAAATGTATTATGTTGTTTTTCTTTTGAGATATTTTATAATAATCTTTTATTATAGATTTAATAAAAAATAAATTAATATTACATGAATTAATAATAAAAAGAATCCAAAGCATTATACTTATATTTTCCATTGAATCCAAAAATGAGAATAAATGAATTCTCTTTAATGTAGTATATACAGGATAATCAAATAAATTATTAACACTATAACCTGACACTCCAATAGTTGTAAAAATATTTAAAATAATAATAGTTACTGATGTTATCATCATAATATAATAATATTTATTATAATTATTTAAATCATATATTTGACTTTTTTTAAATGTATTTAAAAATACAATTGGAGTAGTAAAATAAATAGAGAATAGTAATGAAGCAATTATTATATCTTTAGGATTTGTAATAAATAATGGATAATAGTTTTCAATATTAATTTCAGGAACTAAACTAATAAAGTCAAAAATAAAAATTATAATTGATATAAAAGATGTAATAATTGATACTTTGGTAATTGTTACAATATCTTTTGTACTTGTATAGTATGTAATAAATAATATCATTAATAATATAATATAATTTGGTGTATTTACTAAATATTGATTTGATAAAAATACAGATAATCTTAATGATAATAGAATATATGTAAATATAGATAAAATAATATATAAGATTATTGATATATTATTTAGTTTATTTCTATCAATATATGTTTTATTTGGATATTTGTTAAAAAGATGTAAAACCATTTTTGATAATAATAGTGATATTATAAAACCAATTATGATTGTAAGAAATGAATCTGTTTTTGTTTTATATATTATATAAGAACTAAATGTTCCATAAAAAGCAGAACTTGAAAGTGATAATAGTAATGTTGAAAAACCAAAACTATTTATTTTATTATTTTTCATTATCTACTTTCTCCTATAGAAGTTATTTTTGTATTTGCATAAATAACTTCATTAATATTATTTAAATTTATTTTTTCTTTATTATGTTTGTAAATATATCTTGTTATTCCTAGAAAATCAGTATTGTTATTTTTAGATAGTTTTAGTAATTCATATGATTTGTTTTTTATATAATCATTTGATAATTGTTCTAATATATTAATTGATTCTTTTTCATTTAAGTCATATTTACAATTATAACTAGATAATATTGCATTATTATTAATGTTTATTGTTAATTTATTATCATATTTGTATTTAGACTTAGATTTACTTAGTTTTAATGTGAAGTTTTCATTATCACAAGGAATAGTAATATAAGAAGAAATAGCATTATTTAAAAGAATATTATAAATAACACTTTCTGTATTACTAAGAATAGTTTTATTTTCTTTATTAAATGAAACAAGCTTATCAATATATACTTTTTCATCATCAATAGTTATGCTTGGATAAATGTTAATAATTCCATACTCAATATTTTTTTGAATCATATCAGTAAATGATAGTTTTATTAATGAAGAGTAATTTCTTGTATTATAATCTATTATGTCTTTTAAAAAAAGTGATGTGTTTTTATTATTATTAAATAATTTATCTATGTATTGATCTTCAATATAATAAACATAAAAATTCATTTTAGATTTTGAATTCCTTAAAAAATAGTCATAGAAACTTGTATCTTTATTAATTGTTCTATCTGTTAGTATTAATGCTTTTAAATGTGAAATAAATAATTCTTTATTTGATTCTTCTGATATTTTTAATAAACATAAGTTAATACTTTTACAGGATGTTTTATAAATGTTTATTTTGCTTTCCTTTTCATTTTCAAGAACTTCGCTTATCATTTCATATTGATTGTTATGATAATCTAGTAATATTCCAGTAATAATAGATATATCATCTATTTCACTATAGTCATAGCAACCACTAAGTAATAAAATACTAACAACAACAATAATTATTTTCTTCATATTCCACCTAGTATTAGTGTTTGCATTATTGGATTAAAAATGTATAAAAAATAATTAAATTATTAGAATAACTAAGGTATAAAAACTTGTTTTTTTAAAATAAAAAGTAAGGTTCCTTTATATAATAAAGAATACAATCTTACTTTTTTATATGATTTAAAATTTAAGCGATGTGATTATTAATGAAGTTTTATATATCTTACACTATGAATACTTCTTATCATGAAGTACTTACATTTATTTAATATTTTTGTTAGTATTTTGACTTAACAAACCATTTTTAATAAGTTTTTTCTTTGATTTAAAAGTATTAAATAAATTAATATAGGGTCTATTAAATGTTTTGATACTACAGAGATTAGTTATTAAAAATAAGAATCCAAAAAATATTCCAATCATACCAAAAAGGGAAGATAAAATCATTATCATATATCTATAAAATCTTATAAATGATTGAAAATCTTGATATGTAAAAATAATGGATGAAATTGCAGTAATAGCAACTACTATAACCATAATAGGGGAAACTATTCCGGCACTAACAGCCGCATCACCTAGAACAAGAGCCCCTAAAATAGAAAGTGAAGTACCACGATTAGTTGGTGTTAATGCATCTGCTTCATAAAGAATTTCAAAAGTTATCATAAGTAAAAATGCTTCAATTAATGCTGGAAAAGGAACACCACTTCTTTGAAGTGAAAAATTAATTAAAAAGTCAGTTGGAAGCATAGCTTCATCATAGGTAATTAGTGATAAATAAATTGATGGAGCAAATATAGTAATAAATAATGCTAACATTCGTATTATCTTTACAAAATAAACAAAAAATTTTTTTTGATAGTTGTCTTCATCACTATAAAAATAATCAATAAAAAAAGTTGGTATTATTAAAACACTATTGGAGTTTTCTGATAATATACATATTTTACCTTCAACTAGTGATTTTGCAATTACATCAGGCTTTTCTGTTGATTTTATTGTTGGAATTAAAGATTTGTTTTCATTTTTGATTAATTCTTTAATATAATAAGTATCAAATATTGTATCACTTTTTATAGAAGATATTTTTGTTTTTACATCTTTAAGTAAATCTTTATCGACAAGTGTTTTCATATATATAATGCTTATTTTTGTTTTACTTATTTTGCCCAAAGTGATTTCATCAAAATATAAATTTTCATCCTTTATTCTTTTTCGTATTAATCCAATATTTGTATTATAGTTTTCATTAAATGAGTCTTTTGGCCCTTTTACTGTTGGTTCGCTTATGGGTTCAGTTATACTTCTATCTAAATTATTCTTTGTTTCAAAAGCAATTATTTCATTTTTATATATTAAAATAGTAAATCCATTAAATAAATAATTATATACATCACTATCTTTAATAGATTTAAAACTAATAGATGGTATATTATTTAAAATATCATGTTCTAAAGATGAGAAACCCTTAAAAATATTTCTATTTGATAAATAATTTAATATAAAATCATTTGTATTTTTTGATGAAGATATACTCTCTAAATTTATAATAAAAATATTTTCATTGAAAAATGATATCTTTTTAATTTGAAGATCTGGCATATGTTTAATTGAATTATATAGTTTATTAATAATATTCATAGTTATATTATGTATCAAATAATAATTATAATGTATTTGTGACTCTTTTTTCTTATTTGCATACTTTATATTAGGAGGCATTTGTCATGTTTAATAATTATAAAGAAATAGTTACTAAAGCAATTATTGGTAAAGGTAAAAAGGAGTTTAAAAATGATTATGAAGTGGAAGTAGATAAAAATGTAGATACTGTTCTTGGGTGTTGGGTAATAAATCATGATATAAAAGGTAAAAAGGAAAATAATCATATTAAAATAAATGGAAGTTATGATATTAATATTTGGTATAGTTATGATAACAATACTAAAACTGATGTCATTAGTAATAAAATGTATTATGAAGAGATAGTAAAAGTAAAAGTTAAAGATGAAAGTTTTTTAGATGATTCTTCTGAAGTAATAATAAGAAGTCTTAAAAATCCAGCCTGTACTGATGTAAGCAATGATGGAAATAAAATAAAATATACAATATCAAAAGAATTAGGTATTGAAATTGTAGGAGACCAAAAAATTAGAATTCCAATATCAAATAGTGAAGATGAATATGATGTTATAATAGACGAAGAAGATATAAAAAACAAAATTGATAAAGAAGTGAATGAGGATTATTTAAATTCAGTAAATGAAAATAAAGATAATAATTAAGGCATAGAGCATATTTTTTAAATTTTGTCAAATTGACTTTTTATTTTTTAGGTTTATAATAATTTTTATCTTTTTAAAAAAGGAGAAATATGAGATGCAAGACACAATGATTATTAAGCAAAGTCTTGATAAATTGTTGACTGAAAATGATACCATATTTATTGTTCCACATGATAGGCCTGATATGGATGCTTTAGGTTCTGCAATAGGTATGGCACTAATATGTAAAAAGAATAAAAAGAAATGTTACATCGTCATAAATGATGAATTTGATAAAATAGAAGCAGCTACAAGCAAAGTAATTGATGAAGTAAAGGGGAATTTGGATATTGTTAATCTAGAAGAGGCAAGTGAATTTATTAATGATAAAAGTTTAATGATTGCAGTGGATGTTAATAAAACATATTTGATTTCTACTGAAGAATTATTAAATAAGTTTTCTAATGTTTTTGTACTTGATCATCATAAAACTGATGATAAAACTATTAAAACAAAGTATTTATTTGCAGATGAAAAATTATCAAGTACATGTGAAGAAGTAAGCAGATTATTATTTTCATATAATGTTAAATTAAATAAAGATTATGCTACATATCTACTTGCAGGTATTATTCTTGATACTAATAAATTAAGTAAAAATGTTAGTGAAGATACATATGCTGTAGCAGCAAAACTAGTTGGTAAAGGTGCTGATGCAACTATTGCTAATAATATGTATTTGGAAGATTTTGAACATGATAGAGCTATACAAAGATTAGTTGATAATACAATTTTTCCAACATATATATATGCAGTTGCATGTGATAAAGATTGTTCAAATCAATTTTATTCAATAGAAGATATTGCTAAAGCATCAGATTATCTTCTTAAATATCAAGTTAATGCAACTTTTGCAATAGCAAGAATAGATGAAGAAACAATTTCAATTAGTGCAAGAAGTAAAGGAATTATTGATGTTTCAAAAATAATGGCACTATTTGGTGGAGGAGGAAATGTTCATTCAGCTGCAGCTAGAGTAAAAGGTATGAGTTTGAGTGAAGTAAAAGATAGATTAAATTATATATTAATTCCAACAAATATATTAACAGAAGAAAGTCAAATGAAATTAACATTAAAAAACAATTGAAAATAAACATTTAAAATGATATCCTATTAATAGGAAGTGTATAATATGAATATAGTATATTGTTCCAAAATAATAGAATTTAAGGGTATTCTTTTTTGAGTACTCTTTTTATGTGAGGTGTTGGTATGAAAGAGCAAGTTAATAGTGAAAAACTTAGATTAATGGTTTTTGAAAGTGCAAAAAGTTTAGGACAAAGAGTAGATGAAAATCTACTTGAAATGTATAATCTTGATAAGAATAAAAATACATTTATTCTTCCAATAAAAGAAAGCTTTTTTGAAGATGGACATTTAAAAGTAGAAATATCTGAAACTGTTAGAGGAAAAGATGTTTTCTTTATAACAGATATTGGAAATTATTCTGTTACTTATAATATTCATGGATTTACTAATCATGCGAGCCCTAATGATTTATTAATGCAATTAAAAGATGGAATAGGTGCATGTTCTAGACATGCAGATAAAATAAATGTAGTAATGCCACTTTTATATGCTGGACGTCAACATAGAAGAAATACTAGAGAAAACTTAACTTGTGGTCAAGCATTAAGGGAACTTGATGATATTAGTAAAATAAGAAGTTTTATTACATTTGATGCTCATGATCAAGGAGTAGAACACGCTATTAGAAATATGGAATTTGATAATTTTTATGCTGTAGATATGATTCTTGATAAGTTTATAGATGACTTAAGTTTAGATGAACTTAAAAATCTTGTATTTATAGCACCGGATAATGGAGCAGTTGGAAGAAGAAATGTATATTTAAATTCATTTTCATATCCTGATATTCATAGAGAAGCAGGTAGTTTTGTAAAACAAAGAGATTTTAATAATTTAGTAGATGGAAAATATCCAATACTTTCACATGATTATAGTGGTAATAAAAATTTAAAAGGTAAAACTGCAATAATTGTTGATGATATGATATCAAGTGGTGGAAGTATGTTTGATGTAGTTAAAGAACTAAAAAATCTTCATATAGGAAATGTTTATATCATAGTAACATATGCTTTATTTACTAAAGGAATAGATGAGTTTAGAAAATTATATAAAGAAGGTAAAATACAAGGAATATACACAAGTAATTTATCATATATACCTCTTGAGTATTTAAAAGAAGAATGGTTACATGTATGTGATTGTTCAAAAGAACTTTCTCAAATAATATATAATATTCATAATGATTTATCTATATCATCAATACTTAGAGATAGAAGTGAATCAGTATTGAAACTTGAGAAGAAATTTAAGGAAGATAAAAAGAAATGATTGATAAAAAATTGCTAGATGTATTGAAAGAAGGTAATCTTGCAATATTACCAACTGATACAGTTTATGGAATACATGCTGATGCTACTAACACAGAAGCAATAAGAAGAGTAGATGAAGCTAAGAATAGTAATAAACCACATTTAATTTTAATTTCTAGTATTAAAATGTTAGAAGAGTACATATTAGAAATAGAACCTTTGCAAAGAAAGTTAATAGACAAGTATTGGCCGGGGCCATTAACAATTCTTTTTAAAAAGAATTCTAAATTAAGTGATGAACTTACAAAGAATAGTGAGTATGTTGCTGTACGCATGCCAAATGATAAGTTTTTGCTAGAATTAATAGATACTTTTAATAAACCAATTATATCAACAAGTGCTAATATATCAAATGGTGATGTAATAAAGAATATTTCATTATTAGATTCAGAATTAAAAAATAAAGTCTCATATATTTATAACATTGGTACAATAAAGAGTGTTCCATCTACTTTAATAAAAATAGAAAATAATAAAATAGTATTTTTAAGAGAAGGAAGTCTAAGTGAAGAAATAAAAACTGACTTTAAAGAATACATTTAATATGTTAAAATATTAAAAACAAAAAGGAGGAATAAATAATGAGTGTAATAAATAGTAATAGTAATGATTTTGAAAGTGTTGTTTTAAAATCAGATAAACCAGTACTAGTTGACTTTAATGCTACTTGGTGTGGACCATGTAGAATGATGGGACCAGTACTAGAAGATTATTCAAATGAAAATGATAAAGTTAAAATTGTTTCTATTGATGTTGATGAGAATAGTGATCTAGCATCAACTTATGGTGTATTATCAATACCATGTTTAGTATTATTTAAGGATGGAAAAGAGGTAATAAGAAACGTTGGCTTTATTGGTAAAGAAGAACTTGAGAGTTTTTTAGGTGAAGTATAATGTATGATATTATAATTATAGGAGCAGGTCCTGCAGGTATGACTGCTAGCATTTATGCTAAAAGAAGTAATAAAAATGTTTTAGTATTTGAAGCATCAAGTCCTGGGGGACAAATTATTAATGCTCTTAAAATTGATAATTATCCTGCAAGTCCAGGAATAAGTGGATATGAATATGCAACAAATCTTTATAATCAAACTAAAGACTTAGGAGTAGAATTTAAATTTGAAAAAGTTGACAATATAGTTAATCATGAAGATTATAAAGAAGTAATCACTTCAAAAAATAGTTATAAATGTAAATCTATAATAATAGCTACAGGATCAAAAAATAGATTATTAGATATTCCTCTTGAAAAAGAATTTGTTGGAAAAGGAGTTTCATATTGTGCTACTTGTGATGGAGCATTTTTTAAAGGACAAGATGTATGTGTTGTAGGAGGAGTTAATAGTGCAATAGAATCTGCATTATATTTAAGTAGTCTAGCTTCTAAAGTTTACTTAATTCATAAAAATAGTGATTTTAAAGCTGATGAATCATTAATTAATGAATTAAAAAATAAAGACAATATTGAGTATGTTTTAAATTCTAAAGTTGTTAAAATAAATGGAAATGATAAATTAGAAAGTATTACTGTTATGAATGATGATGGAAAAGAATATGATATTAATATTTCAGGATTATTTATTTCAGTAGGAAGAAGTCCACAAAATGATTTTATTAAAAATTTAATTGATGTTGATGAATTTGGTTATGTAAAATCAAAAGAAGATTGTCATACTAATATAGATGGTATATTTGTAGCAGGCGATAATAGAACTAAAGAACTAAGACAACTTGTAACAGCTTGTAGTGATGGAGCAGTTGCAGCAACTGAAGCAATAAAATATGTAAATAATAAAAAATGAGAATTTATATTCTCATTTTTATATGATAGAATTAGTATAGGAGAGTGAATAATATGTTTAGTTTAAAGGGAAGAGTAGCTGTTATTAGTGGAGCTTCAAGTGGGCTTGGAAAACAAATGGCACGTGCTTTTGTTGCACAAAGAGCTAATGTTGCAATACTAGCAAGAAGAATAGAAAAATTAGAAGAACTAAAAGCTGAACTTGAGCAAAATGGTACTAAAGTAATTGCTATTAAATGTGATGTTACCAGCACAGAAGATGTTAATAATGCTGCCATGATAGTTGAAAAAGAATTTGGTCGTGTTGATATATTAGTTAATTGTGCAGGATCAAGTAAAGACAAAGGCGTTCTTGATATGAGTGATGAAGAATGGAATTTCACAATTGATACTGATATGACAAGTGTATTTAGAATGACAAGAGCTTTTGCTAATATAATGAAAAAGAACAATTATGGTAGAGTAATAAATATAGCATCTATGTATGGTATGGTTGGAAATAGTGAAATACCAACAATAGCTTATCATTCAAGCAAAGGTGGAGTAGTTAATTTTACAAGAGCAGCTGCTGCTGAGCTTGCACCTTATGGTATTACAGTAAATGCAATATGTCCTGGATATTTTTATACTGAATTAACTACTGCTGTATTAGATACTCCAAGATTTCAAGAATTTGCATCTTCTCATGTACCAATGAAAAGATATGGACGTGAAGGTGAACTTAATGCTGGAGCAATATTTTTAGCAAGTGAAGAAGCTTCATATGTAACTGGAGTAATATTACCAATAGATGGTGGATATACTGCTGTATAATTTAGTTAATAAAATGGAATCTCTTTAATAGAGATTTTATTTTTGGTATAATTTGTATAGGTGATCTTATGGATGAATTTTTAAATTTTGCAAAAAGAATTGCTTTTTATGCAGGTAATGTAATGAAAGAGTTTTTTAATAAAGAACAAGGTGTTATATATAAAGAAGATAGAACACCTGTTACGTTAGCTGATAAAAAAATAAATGAATATTTAATTGAAGAAGTAAAAAAAGAATACCCAGGTTTTAAAGTAATTGGAGAAGAATTATCATTAGATAATGATAGTGACTATGCATGGGTATGCGATCCAATTGATGGAACAAGTATGTTTACAAGACATGTACCTATATCTGTTTTTTCACTAGCATTAGTTAAAGATGGAGAGCCTATTGTAGGAGTTGTTTATGATCCATTTTTAGATGAAATGTATAGTGCTATTAAAGGAGAGGGAGCATATTGTAATGATAAAGAAATTCATGTAAATAATAAAAAACTTGGTGAACTTGGATGTAATATAGATTATTGTATGTGGTCAAAAGCAAAATATGATACATTAGAGATTGTTAAAGAATTACGAAATCGTGCAAAAATGTGTTCTTTTGGTAGTGTAGCTCACGGTTGTATGTTAGTTGCTTCGGGTAAAATAAGTGGTGAAATATTTCCTGGTACATCTCATGGAGAATGCGATGTTTCAGCTAGCAAATTAATAGTTGAAGAAGCAGGTGGGTGTACATCAAATATTCATGGTGAAAGTCAAAGATATGATAAAGATATTGATGGATTTATTGCAACAAATAAAGAAGTATATGATGAATTAGTATTAGAGTTAAGGAGGTTTTATAAATAATGGAAGAGATTACTATTGATATTGAGGCATTAAGAAGAGATTTAATGAATTATTTTGGAAGCGCAACTCCAATGTTTCCTCAAGCATATATGGATGTTATTGAAGTACAAAATGCAAGTGCTAACGAACTTGTTCAAATCGCTCTTAGAAATGGTTTTCGTTTAGAGGATTATCAAATTCATTCATTTGGTAAATAAAACATTTAAATCAAATTAAATATGTGATATTATTTTAGATAGAGGTGTAATTAATGAAAAAGTATTTTGGAATATTTATTTTAATAGGAGTTTTATTATTAAGTGGTTGTACTAATAATGCAACTAAGTTTAAAAAAGATTATGAATCTCTAAATGAAGTAGAAAGAAATGGAAAAATGAATAGAACAGTAACAATTGATAAAGATAATCCTTATGTTTTCATAACAGGAGAAGAAATTGTAAAGAAAATTGAAAATAAAGAAACATTTTATTTATATGTTGGAGATAAAATGTGTCCATGGTGTAGAAGTGTAATAGAAATGGCTACTAAAAAAGCAAAAGAATATAATGTTAAAACTATTTATTATATTAATATTTGGGATGATGATCATAATGAAGTATTTAGAGATAAATATGAATTAAAAGAAGATGGTAGTTTAGAAAAAACAGTTGAAGGAACTGAAGGATATAAAAAACTTCTTACATATTTTGATAGTGTACTAAGTGATTATACTTTAACTGATAGTAATAACAATAAAATAGAAACTGGTGAGAAAAGAATATATGCTCCAAATTTCTTCTATGTAAAAGATGGAGAAGTTAAAGTAATGGTAGAAGGAATATCAGATAAATTAACTGATCCAAGAGGAGAATTAACAGAAGAAATATTAAAAGATGAAGCAGATATTTTTGAGGGATTCTTTAAAACAAATGTAGAGTGTTCTGATAAATGTTAAGACGATTTTAATTCGTTTTTTTTATAGGAAAGGAATAATATGAAAGAAAAAATAATTGATAGTTTTAATAACAGTAGGGGCTTTATAAAGAATAATGATTTTAAAATAATAGAACTAACAAATAATCATTGTATAATGGAATATAAAGTAAAAGAAAGCGGATTAAATCCATATGATATTGTTCATGGTGGAATAATTTTTTCTCTTGCTGATACATGTGCAGGTCTTCTTGCTTTTATGAGTGGAAAAACACCATTTACAACAAATGCTAATATTAATTTTTTAAATAAAGCAAAATGTAAAAAATTAATATCAGAATCAACAATAATAAAAGAGGGCAATACTATTGGATATTATAATGTAAATATATTTGATGAAAAAAATAATTTAATTGCTAATTCTAATATTAATATGTTTTTTCCAAAGGTAAAATAGAGTCTTTCTATGTTTACAGTAATATAAAAATAGTTTATAATTGTTAATAGAATAGGATTGATAAGTATGATTAAAAAAGTTTATACAATAATACTATTAATATTAATGTTATTATTACTAAATGCATGTGATAGTGGAAAAAGAACAATTACATTTGATTTTAATTGTGAAGGATTAGATGATTATAAATGCTTTACCGACAAAAATAATAAAATAGATTGTACATTAGAACTACCATCATGTAATGGTTACACATTTGTTGGATGGTATGATTCAAAAGATGGGGAAAATCTAGTAAATCTAGATAATGACTTTTTAAATGATACAACAATATATGCAAAATGGAATAAAGATAAAGAAATTATAAATAATGATATAGTTAAAGAAAAATCATATACAATTACATTTGATTTAAATGGTGGAAAAGGTGTAAAGATAAATAATATTCAAATTAAGAATAATGAAGTATTACCTAGAATAACAAATCAAACACCATATAAAGATGGATATATATTTATGGGATGGTTTGATAATAAAGATTACACAAAAGGTAATAAATATTATAATGAATTAAATAAAACAGATAAGAAATTTAATCTTAAAAAGAATATAACATTATATGCTGGATGGAAAAAGAAGAAAGATGTAGTATCAACTCCAAAAGAGGATAGTAAAAAATATACAGTTAGTTTTGATAGTAATAATGGAAATGGTATTCAAGATTTTAAAATTCTTGTTGAATATGATAAAACTATGCCATCTATTTCAGATATTGTTCTAACAAATCCAGGATATACATTTATGGGATGGTATGATAATAAAAATTATGTAAATGGTGAACAATACTATGATTCACAAATGAAAAATATAAGAAAATATGATAAAAAATCAGACACAATATTATATGCTGGATGGACACCAAATAAATTTAGTGTAACATACTATCCAAATGGAGGGAATGGAACAACTCAGGGTCACAAGTGTACATATGATAGCAATTGTATTTTATTGAAAAGTGGATATACTAAATCAGGATATACATTTGCTGGATGGAAAAAAGATAATACAGGGACTTTACTTCAAGTAGGATCTAATATAAAGAACGTTGTAACAAGTGGAGAAGTAAAATATTATGCTGTGTGGACCCCAAATAAATTTAGTGTAACATACTATCCAAATGGAGGGAATGGAACAACTCAGGGTCACAAGTGTACATATGATAGTAGTTGTACTTTATCAAAAAGTGGATATACTAAATCAGGATATACATTTGCTGGATGGAAAAAAGATAATACAGGAAATGTATTACAAGTTGGCACTAGTATAAAGAATATAGTAACAAGTGGAGAAGTAAAATATTATGCTGTGTGGACACCAAATAAATTTAGTGTAACATACTATCCAAATGGAGCTGAGGGAACAACTCAGGGTCACAAGTGTACATATGATAGTAGTTGTACTTTATCAAAAAATGGATATACTAAATCAGGATATACATTTGCTGGATGGAAAAAAGATAATACAGGAAGTGTATTAAAAGAAGGTACTAGTATAAAGAATATAGTAACAAGTGGAGAAGTAAAATATTATGCACAATGGACAAAAAATGGAAAAACACTTAAAGTTGCATCATTTAATATTGGATACTTCTCATGCGGTAGTAGTACTGGAATAACATGTGAAAAAGAATGGAATGTCTATAGTATATCTAATTATACAATTAATAAAATTAATGAAAAGAATATTGACATAATTGGATTACAAGAAGCAAGAGATAATTATAATTCTGCATGTAAAAACAATGGAGGTTATTGTTATTTTAATAAAGTTCGTTGTGGATGGGAAGTTGAAGGATTAACTAGAATACTTAGAAGTCAGGGATTAAATCCAAATGATAGTACTGAACTAAATAAACACTTTCTACATAGTTGTCCAGATAATGCTAATGCAATATATTCTAAATATGTTGTTAAGGATAGAAAGACAACAGTTTATACAGGTGATTCTAGTAGAACAATAGATAAAGTAGTAGTTAATGTAAATGGAGTTGATATATCTTTTTATAATACACATTTGTCATTAAAAGGTGCTGCAAATATATCTAATTTTGAACAAATAGCTAGTATTGCTAGTAGTGATCCAAATCCTATTATTATAACTGGAGATTTTAATTATAGACAAATAGATAGATATAATACATACTTAAAAAATAATGGATTTATAATTGCAGCACACGATGATATAAATCATAATATGAATAATGGACCACATTATATGGATTCTGTTTTTGTAAGGCCATATGGTTCAAATGGAGTAAATCATATAAATGTTGTTTCGCATGAAACAGTTGATGCTTATGCAAAGTATTCTGATCATAATATGATTATAGCAACCTTATCAGTTTATTAAGAAAAAACTATTATAAGTATAATTTATAATAGTTTTTTTGTATTATTTTTTAGATTTAAAAATATCATATTTAGATAATGCAAGTGTTTTATAATCAGTTGGTAAAGAATCTAAAAGTTCAAATAAATTTTCATTTTCTTTTGGAGTATAAATACATGCAAGAGCATTTAGTAAATCTAAATTGTATCCAAGAGTACTTAAGTATTCTAAATATTCGTAGTATTCATTTACACTTAAACTAATTGCTTTTTTACCAAGTAAATAATTTAATACTATAATTGCATAGCAATAATAATCTGTATTTTCATCTATTAATAGTTCTGATAATTTAATACTTTTTGTATTTGGCAAATATTTAAATGGAAAGTCTCTTAAATTTTTGTTAGTTGCTAAATATTTTGATGGAAATGGTTTATTTCCATTTATTTTACATGAATCCATATCTACAAAACTAATACCTTTTGTTTCTAAATTATAAACAATATTTCCTTCATGTAAATCACCAATGAAGAAATCACTAACTCCATTATATTGTCTTACTTTTTTAATTTTATCTAATACTTGTCCAATTTGAATTAATAATTGTTTTTTAAATTGAAGTGAAAAATTATTACTGGATAGTAATTCATCTAAGTTCATTCCATTTACAAGTTCCATAGTAAATCCAATTATTCTATCATTATAAATTGCTAGTTTGTTTGGTAGAACTAACTCTTCAATTCCTATATCTTCACTTTTACTAATTAATGAGTTTACTGTATAAAGTTTATTTCCAAAATAGTCTCCTTCATCTATGAATAATCTTTTTAACATCACTTCTTTATTTGTCCATTTATCTTTTTCTGGCACTATAAAAAGTTCACCTTCGGTGTTGTAGGTTTTTGTTTCGTATTTGATTAGTGAATCATATAATTTTTTTGATACATCATATACTTGCATAATCTACCCCTTTAAAACGGCCATATTATATCATATTTTGTTAAAAATATCAATATTTATGTAATAGTGAGAATGGAATAATAATTGCATTAATGTAATTAATTTTTTATTGTTTTATAATATCAAAAATGATAGAATATATTTGCTAAATTATAAGGAAGAAATATGAATGAAAAAAAGTTTGAATTAGTTTCTAATTATAAGCCTAGTGGAGACCAAGTAGAAGCTATTAAAGAATTAGTTGATGGAATTAAATCTGGTAAAAAAGATCAAGTTTTACTTGGAGCAACAGGAACTGGTAAAACATTTACTATGGCTAATGTTATAGAAAGAGTGGATAAGCCGACTCTTGTTTTAGCGCATAATAAAACTTTAGCTGGACAATTATATGCTGAATTCAAAGAATTATTTCCTAATAATAGAGTAGAGTATTTTGTCAGTTATTATGATTATTATCAACCAGAAGCTTATGTTCCAAGTAAAGATTTATATATAGAAAAAGATTCATCAATTAATGATGAAATAGATGAACTTCGTCATGCTGCAGTATCATCAATAATAGATAGAAGAGATACTATAATAGTTTCTAGTGTATCTTGTATATATAATATTGGTGAAAAAGAAGAATATATAAATAAAATGTTAAATTTATATGTTGGACAGAATATTGAAAGAGATGATATTTTAGAAAAATTAGTATCTATGCAATATGAAAGAAGTGTTATGGATTTTAAAAGAGGTACTTTTAGAGTTAATGGTGAAGTAATCGAATTAATACCAATTGGAGAAAAGAAAAGTGGTATAAGAGTTGAAATGTTTGATACTGAAATTGAAAAAATATCTCTTTTTGATCCATTAACTGGTAAAAATATAAGTAGTGTTAAAACTATTAGCATATTTCCAGCATCACTTTTTGTAACTAGTGATGAAAAAATGAAAGAAGCAACATCTCGTATAGAAAAAGAATTAGTCTCAAGACTAAAAGAATTACATGAAGAAGGTAAATTATTAGAAGAACAAAGATTAAAAGAAAGAACAATGTATGACCTTGAAATGTTAAAAGAAACTGGATTTTGTCATGGAGTAGAAAATTATAGTAGACATTTATCACTAAGAGATGCAGGTGAAACACCTACTACACTAATAGATTTCTTTCCAGATGATTTTCTTTTAATGATTGATGAAAGCCATGTTACACTTCCTCAAGTAAGAGGTATGTATAATGGAGATCATATGAGAAAACAGACGCTTGTTGACTATGGATTTAGATTACCTAGTGCTATGGATAATAGACCACTTAAATTTGATGAATTTAGAAGTAAATTAAATCAAGTAATTTATGTTTCAGCAACTCCAGGTGACTATGAGTTAGAGTTATCTGGAAAACCAGTAGAACAAATTATTAGACCAACTGGTTTATTGGATCCAAAAATTGAAGTTAGACCAACTAAGAATCAAATTGATAATATATTAGAAGAGATTAATAAGAGAATTGAAATGAATGAAAGAGTTTTGATTACAACTCTTACGATACGCATGAGTGAAGAATTAACATCTTACTTAAAAGAACTAGGATATAAAGTTACATATTTACATAATGAAATAAAAACATTAGAAAGACTTAATATAATTAGAAATTTAAGACTTGGTAAAATAGATGTACTTGTTGGAATAAATCTATTACGTGAGGGACTTGATATTCCTGAAGTATCACTTATATGTATAATGGATGCTGATAAACAAGGATTCTTAAGAAGTGATAGAAGTTTAATTCAAACTATAGGTCGTGCAGCTAGAAATGAGCATGGTGAAGTTATAATGTATGCCGATTATATAAGTGATGCTATGAAAATAGCGATTGATGAAACAAAGAGAAGAAGAAATATACAAGAAAAATATAATAAAGAACATAATATTGTACCTAAAACAATTGTTAAAGAAATTAGAGATGCTATTACAAATGATGTAATAGAAGAAAAATTAGAAAAGAAAAAGTATTCAAAGAAAGAACTTAATGATATGATTTCAAAATTAGAAATAGAGATGAGGGAAGCAGCAGGCCGTCTTGATTTTGAACGTGCTACTGAACTTAGAGATATTATATTTGAATTAAAGGATATAGATAAATAATAATGAAGTAGGATTTCTTTTAATGATAATATATGATAAAATATTAATCCGGAGTTGAGAATTATGAAAAAACCAGATATGAAAGAAGCAAGAAAAAGACAACAAAAAGAAATAAAATATACAAAATATAAAACTAAATCTAATAAATTTGGAAATAATAAAACATATTTTGTAAGAACATATGGATGTCAAATGAATGAACATGATAGTGAAAAAATATGTGGTATGCTTGAAAGTGTTGGCTTTAAGAAAAGTGAAGATATAGAAAAAAGTGATATTGTAATTTTAAATACTTGCGCTATAAGAGAGAACGCTCATGATAAAGTATTTGGTTTTTTAGGTGTTTTAAAACATATTAAAGATACTGTTAATCCAAATCTTATTGTAGGTATATGTGGTTGTATGTCTCAAGAAGAGGTTGTAGTAAATGAATTAATAAAAAAATATAAATATGTTGATTTTGTATGTGGAACTCATAATTTAGATAATTTACTTACACTTATTGAACAAAGAATACAAACGAATAATAGACAAATAGAAGTACTAAGTTATGAGGGGGATGTAGTTGAAGACATTCCAGTTATTCGTGAAAGCAAATATAGTGCATGGGTTGATATTATTTATGGATGTGATAAGTTTTGTACATATTGTATAGTTCCTTATACAAGAGGAAAACAAAGAAGTAGAAAAAAAGAAGATATAATTGAAGAAGTAAAACAATTAAAAGAATCTGGATTTAAAGAAGTAACATTACTTGGTCAAAATGTTAATGCTTATGGAAAAGATATTTATAATGATTATAATCTAGCTAATTTACTTAGTGATGTAGCTGATACTGGTATTAAGAGGGTAAGATTTGTGACTTCTCATCCTTGGGATTTTACAGAAGAAATGGTAGATGTTATTGCTAAACGTGAAAATATAATGCCTTATATTCATTTACCTCTTCAATCAGGTAGTAATAAAGTATTAAAATTAATGAATAGAAGATATACTAAAGAAGATTATTTAAAACTTTATAATTCAATTCGTAAAAAAGTAAATAATTCAAGTATTACTACAGATATAATCGTTGGTTTTCCTGGTGAAAAAGAAAAAGATTTTAATGAAACTTTAGAAATTGTTGAAAAATGTAAGTTTGATGGAGCTTTTACTTTTGCATTTTCTCCTCGTGAGAATACTCCAGCCTCTCTTATGAAAGAAACTGTGAGTGAAGAAGTAAAAATGGATAGACTACACAAACTAAATGAAATAGTTAATAAATATAGTAATATAGCAAATAAAAAGCTAGAAGGAACTATTCAAAAATGTTTAGTAACTGATGTTAGTGAAAAAGATGATAATAAAGTATGTGGATATACAGAAAATATGAAGCTTGTTAATATTAAAGGACCTAAGTCATTAATTGGTAAAATAGTTGAAGTTAAAATAGTAGAAGCAAAGAGCTTTTCATTAGATGGAGAATATGTTAAATAGCATATTCTTTTTATATGAAAAAAACTTTTATTTTGTATTTTTTTATGTTATCATAAATGTGATAATAGGTGATTTTAGTATGAAAAGAATTATAAGATTTTTAATTGTATTATTGTTTATGGTACCAGTAATAATAAGTGCCAGTGTATATGATACAGAAGTGGGTAAAGCCAATCAATTATTGAATAAGGAAAATTATGTACATACATATGATAAGTATATAGTACATGGAACTAATATAAAATTTGAATTTAGTAATGGAACAAATAAAGTTAATTCCTCATTTACAAATGGTGGATTTATTAGTATGGATGAATTTAATCTAACTCAAAGAAGAGGTTCATCATATCTATTTGAAGGAGTAGAATTTTGGACATTATCTAAAGATGGAGAAAATGTTTATGCAATCACTTATAATGATATGAATACAGCTAAGAGTAAACTATCAAATTTTAATGGAAGAGTAACAGAATTTGTAAATCCAAATGTAA
>JAEEGL015826137.1_pt1 | contig 34331 bp, 28 predicted proteins | sample 9134231 | NCBI WGS metagenome assembly JAEEGL01 (sample SAMN16246548, study PRJNA631951) | gut metagenome | biome: gut microbiome; feature: rumen; material: fiber-attached | host: Bos | place: Iran: Karaj | collected 2018-10
AAAATACATGGAACTTCGCCCTGAGCGAACTATAGGACGGGTTTTTTATACAGGGGATCTTACGTGTACTGTAAACGGGATCCAGTATGTTTCTTGGAAAGATTGGGGGAAATAAATGAAAATATTAGTTACTAACGACGACGGGATCAACAGCATCGGATTGCGTTACCTGGCCGACTGGTGCCGGAAACTGGGCGACGTGACCGTGATCGCACCGAAATACGAGCAGAGCGGCAGATCGCACGGGATAGTTATAGACCGGCCGTTCGAAGTTGTCCGCACCGACGCGCTCAGCGATCTGGGGATAGAGGCGTACAGTATTGACGCCGCGCCAGCGGATTGCATAAGGTTTACCGTTGACCGGATCGGCGACGACTTCGATGTCGTGTTCTCCGGCATCAACAACGGCATCAATCTCGGCCACGACATATCGTACTCCGGCACCGTCGGCGCCGCGTTCGAGGCCAATTATGCCGGCTTCCGCGCCGTTTCCGTCTCCACGGTGTTCGACAACATCCCGCGCGCCGCCGAATGGCTGGACGCAGTCTGGGAGTTTATCAACGCGCGCGACGGGTTTGCGCACGCGTCGCTGTTCAACGTCAACATCCCGCAGGATCCCCGCGGCATCCGCTTCACGGAGCAGGGGACAACGTTCTACCGCGACCATTTCACGTCCCAGGGCGACAATATGTACCGCTCCGAATACTACATCACCCGCGACGTTGACGGCGCGGTCAATTTGGATATCGATATCGACGCAGTCCTCTCCGGTTGGTGCTCCGTGCCGCCGCTCACCACGCGCCGCACCGATTACGCCGCGCTGTCACAGCTGCGTTAAACAAGGGGACAGACCCGCGTTTCAAAAATTATGCTTTAAAACAGAATATAAAAACCGCCGGGCAGTTGATGTCCGGCGGTCGATTTTATTTATTCAGTTGCGCGCGTGCGGCCGGAAAGACCTCACGCCTTTTTTCTGCGCAGCACCAGCGCGGCGCTCAGGGCGAGCACGAGCAGCGCGGCAAAGGAGGTCACCGCGAGATCGCCGGTCCCGGGCTGCGGCTGCTGGGCTTTAACCACTTTGTCCAGCGAGCAGCCCGCGTCGAATTCGGGGATGTCCGGCTGACCGTCTTTGTGATACTTCTTCAGCAGACCGGAGACCGTGATGGTGTCGCCGACCGCGAGGTCATCCGCGCCGTTGCCCTGCAGGCGGTAGCACATGATGGGTTTGTCGGTCATATTGTTGACCACGATCGTGACGGTGACGTTGTTGTAATCCGGATTGAACGGCGTGTCGATGCTGGTGATCACACCGGTCAGCGTGAAGTTGCCGTTCAGGAAGGCGCCGGGATCCAGGTCGTAGACCGCGTTGACGATCTCTTCGGGCGTGGTGGGTACGGGTTCTTCGTCGGTCTGCGCTTCACCGCGGGCGTCAATGCTAACCAGCTGGCAATCCTTGTCGAACTCTCGAGTGTCATTGTAGCGCTTCAGCGCACCGGTGACGGTGATCGAATCGCCGACTTTAAGGGTCTCCACGCCTTCGCCCTTCATGCAGTAGCACATTACCGGTTTGTCGGTGAAATTGCCCACCACGATAGTGACGGTCACGTCTTTGTACTGCTGATTGTACGGCGTGTTGATCTGGGTGATCACACCGGAGAGCGTGTAGGTGCCTTCCATCTTCTGGCCGGCTTCCAGCTTGTACAGTTCGTCCAGGATCTCCTCGGGAGTCGACGGTGTGGCCTGAGGTTCGTCCGTAGCCGTAGCGGTCGGTTCGGGATCGGAGGCGGAGACAACGTTCTTCAGCTGGCAGGCCTCATCGAATTCTTTTGTGCCGTGATAATCTTTCAGTCTGCCTTCGACGGTGATCACGTCGTTGACTTTCAGCGTCGCAACGCCGTCGCCCGCAAGGCGGTAGCATTTGACCGGCTTATCCGGGAAGCCGTCGACCACGATGGTGACGGTGATGTTTTTGAATCTTTCGCTGTATTCGGTGTCAATGCTGGTGATCTTGCCGGTAAGCGTGTAGGTGCCTTCCAGCGCCTGGTCGGTTTCCAGGTCGTACAGCGCTTTCAGGATCTCTTCGGGAGTAGACGGCGTGGGCTGAGGCTCGCCGGTGGCGGTCGGCTCGGGCGCGGAGACAACACTGATCAGCTGGCAGCCGGCGTCAAACTCCTTCGTGCCGTGATAGTCTTTCAGTTTGCCTTCGACGGTGATCACGTCGTTGACCTTCAGCTTGTCGGCGCCTTCGCCGGCAAGGCGGTAGCATTTGACCGGCTTGTCCGGATAGCCGTCGACTACGATGGTGACGGTGATATTATGATGCTGCTCGCTGTACGCGGTGTCAACGCTGGTGATCGTGCCGGTAAGCGTGTAAGTGCCTTCCAGCGCTTCGTCGGTTCCCAGATTGTACAGATCGGTCAGGATCTGCCCGGGATCGGTGGGCGTCGTGCTGCCGGTGGCTGTGGCTGTAGGCTCAGGTTCGGTATTGCCGCCCTCGCCGCCAAAGGTCACTTCGATCTTCTGGAAGCGCGCGTTGCCCTTCTGAATGTTGTTGGTCCATACGACCGTATTTGCACTGCCGGTCCAGGTGGCAACGGTGTCACTCAGCGTGTAGGTGCCAGAATCGGCGGAGAAGTTGCCGACAAAATCCGCGGCGGAATAGGTTACTTTAATAAGAGTGATAGGTGCGCTCGCCGAGAATGTTACGGTGTTGCTGCCGTAAACGCGGATTGCGCTGCCTGTGGTATAATATTTGGGGTCGCTGGAGCCGGCGCCTTTATCAAAGGTGATGGTCACGCCGTCTTTGGAAACGTCCTTTACGTCGTCCGCATTCTCATAGCCCAGATCCGCGGTGACGATCGTCACTGTGGTCGCCTCGGCGTACGAACGGGTGGCCAGCCCCGCGGTCATCATAGAGATAACGATCGCGATCGCGAGCAGAACTGAAATGTGCTTTCTCATAAAATGAGACACCTCCGCATATTGCTTTTTTGCACTATCAATTCTATCATAATTTCGGTACGGTTGACAATAGAAAAAGAACGGATTTTACATTTTTACTACACTGCGATATAATGAATACAAAGAAAGTGTCAAACGCTGAAACAGAAAGGCGGAACTGAATATGAAGAGAAAAATACTTGCGGCAATGCTGGCCGCGATCATGCTGTTCCTGGCGGCAGGCTGCACGGGCGGTAACGGTCAGAATAACGGCAGCGAACACGGCGAGGGGGACGTAAACGTGACAGACAAACCGGCAGAAGGCAACCTTATCAAAGTGGAACCCCACGATGCCGACATCGGCATCTGGTACAGCGTGTGGTACAAATACGACCCGGAATATCCCAACGACAGTACTAAAAACCTTTGGAAAGACTGGGACATCCGGTACGATCCGATATTGCCCGACGGCACGTACGGCCTGTACGATTCCGGCGACAAAGAAATAATCATGTTCCATTTGAAGGAATTGACCGAAGCGGGCATTGACTTCATCATCATGGATCAGACGAACCATATTGACGTCGGCGGCGGCTTCATCAACGACCGCGCGATCGCTGTGGCGCAGTGCATCCAGGAGTGGAACGACGCGGGCAACAAACCCATCCGCTACTGCTCCGCCATCGGCGCGATCCAGTGGGAACCCGCCGGCAAGACGATCGAGGACGAGGCGGTCCTGCTCAACAACCGCTACCTGCGCAAAGAGTGGGGCGATTCGTATTATATGGTGGACGGCAAACCGCTGCTGGTCGTGTACGGCGACGGCGGCGAGCAGATCTGGAAGGAGTACAAGGACGGCGGCGGTCAATCCAAATACTGCGACAAATTCACGCTGCGCTGGGCGGACAACCAGAGCCGCCCCGGCTACTACGGCTGGGCCTACGACAAGGGCACGCAGCAGGACGAGAACGTTATGGTCGTGATGGCGGGCTGGGACAACCGCAAAGGCCACACCCCCGTGCCCCGCAACCACGGCGAATGGTACCGCAATTCCTGGAAGCAGGTGTTCACCGCGAAAAAATCCCCGAAGATCATTGTGATCAACTCTTTCAACGAATACGCGGAAAACACCGGCCTGCACACGGCGAAGACGGACTACTACGGCAATGACGCGCCGGATCTCTACTGGAACATGACGAAGCAGTACATCGCGCTGTTCCGCAACGGCGGCTGGTTCGATCCGGACAATAATTTACCTGAGCAGAATTAGGTTTAGTCTTTGAATAGAATTAGGTTTAGTCCGGTATAGAATTAGGGAATTAGGAAATTAGGATAATAATTAAGAGGCCGCTTTACTTCCCGGCAATCCCGGGGTTTAAGCAGCCTCTTTTATCATTGGTTATGGAGATAAGTTTAGCTCGCTGTGTAGCTTACCAGCGTGCAGCCCTGATCGAATTCGGGGATATCGGGCTGGCCGTCTTTGTGGTATTTCTTCAGTTTGCCGGAGACGGTGATCGTGTCGCCCACTTTGATCACATCGGCGCCCGTGCCCTGCAGGCGGTAGCAGAGGATGGGTTTGTCGGTCATGTTGTCCACAACGATCGTAACGGAAACATTCTTGTACTGGGTGCTGAACGCGGTGTCAACTTTGGTGATCACGCCGGTCAGCGTAAAGGTGCCGTCCAGGAAGGCGCCGGGGTCAAGATTGTAGACCGCGTTGACGATCTCTTCGGGCGTCTTGTACTTATCCGTATCGTCCGACTGCGCCTCGCCGCGGGCGTCAATGCGCACCAGCTGGCAGTCCTTGTCGAACTCGCGGTTGTCGTTGTAGCGCTTCAGCTTACCGGTAACGGTGATCGTGTCGCCCTTCTTAAGAGTATCCACGCCGTCGCCCTTCATCTGGTAGCACATGACCGGTTTGTCGGTGATGTTGTTGACCACGATCGTTACGGTCACGTCTTTGTACTGGGTGTTGTACGGGGTGTTGACCATGGTGATCACGCCGGTCAGCGTGTAGGTGCCTTCCAGTTCCCGGCCTTTATCCAGCTTGTACAGCGCGTCCAGGATCTGCTCGGGCGTCTGGGCAGCCGGTTCAGTGGGGCGTGCTGTCGGGGTCGGATCAGCGGGGCGTTCCGTGGGGGTCGGGTCGGCAGGGCGTTCTGTCGGGACCGGATCGGTGTCAACGCTCAGCAGCGTGCAGCCGGCGTCAAATTCGTACGTGTCGTTGAAGCGTTTGAAATTGCCCTGAACGGTGATGCGGTCGCCGACTTTCAGCGTTTGCGCGCCGTCGCCCTTCAGCCGGAAGCACTGGACCGGTTTGTCCGCCATGTCACCGACTTTGATCGTCACGGTGATGTTTTTATACCCATCGTCCCAGGGGGTGTCAACATTGGTGATCACACCGGACAGCGTGAACGGACCTTCCAGTACGGCGCCTTTTTCAAGGCTGTACAGCAGGTTGACCAGATCAGCCTCACTCAGCTCCGTGGGGACAATGCGGATCGCGAACTCTTTGTCTGCGCTGTCGCTGCCGCAGGTGGCGGTGGCTTTCAGCGTGACGTCGGAGATTTTATTGCCCACGGTGAGCGTCAGTTTGTTGCCATCCAGCGCCGCGCCGTCACCGGTAACGGTGTAGGTGAAATTGACCTCGCTGTACTCAGCGCCGGTGACCGGCAGCTCGATCGTGGTGGTCTCGCTGACGGAAGCGGGGACGGACAGAGAGTTGAGTTCGTTGTTGACCTTGTCCGCGCTGCCCACATCGGTGGAAACGACTTTGACCGTGCCTGCGTAGGGGTAGATCTGAGGAGTGTTGTACCACGCCACGGAACCCTCGGCGTCGATCACGTAACCCACAGCCAGCTGGCTCATCATTTCGGTGTATTCGTCCGGGGTGAGCGTGTAGGTGTTGTTCAGGAAGATCTTGAATTCGGTGCCGTTCTTTACGATCGTCACGGTGGCGCGCGTACCGGCGTCGTCAATGCTCTTGATCGTCGCGCCGCTCACGGTGACCGTCATGCCCTGCAGCGGATCCAGCGCCGCCGACAGGTCTTCGCGGCCGTCGAACAGATCGTCAATGGCGACCTTGACCACTTCCGCGGTGACCGGTTTGCCGGCCGCGTCGGTGACAACAGTGTACGTACAGCCCGCGCCCATCTCACGGAAGCCGTTGTAGATGGAGGTGGTGCCGTTGACCAGCAGCACATTGCCGATCGCCAGGTCGTTGTCGTACGCTTCCTGCGTATCGCACTTGATGCGGTACGCGAAGTAGGCGTGCTGCCCGTCGGCGTCCGCCAGGAAGATGCTGGTGTTCTTGTTGTCCGCGTTATAGGGGTATTTCGCGATGACCGTGCCTTTGATGTTCATCGAGACGTCCTTGGTGTTTTCCGCCCAGTACGCCCAGGTGGCCACGTCGAAGCCCTTAATGACGTAGTTGAAGTCAACGGATTTGCTGAACTCGCCACCTTTGACGGTACCGGTCAATTTGAAGTTCGTGTCTTTGTCGGCCAGCGGATTGACGTTGACCAGCGCGCGCTCCGGATCGGAGGTCGTATCCAGCGTCACGAGGCCGTCGCCGCCTTCCAGCGCCCAGTCCACGTCTAGGTCGAAACCTTCGTAGTCGGCGAGTTTCTTGGGCAGCGTGAACGAGCTGGCAACAGAATGGTCGCCGCTGGGCTTGTTGAACTCGTACAGCATTGCCGCCGCGTCGTCAACGAGCTGCTGCGTGATCGCCGCCTTCTTGCCGTCGTCCGTACCCTGGTTTTTGTCTTTGTTGCCGCAGCCGGTGAGCACGAGCGTCAGGGCCAGCAGGGCGGCAACGATTGAGAGGATTCTTTTCATTTCAGATTGCTCCTTTATATTATTAATTGAGGATCTCCGCGTCGGTCAGCGTGAACAGCTTGACCTGCGGACTGCCCTGGTAGTAGTCGATAACGCCGTTTACATTGATCGTCTTGCCCTGGAAGTAGGACTCGGTCACCACTTCGCCGTCAACAGTGAGCCGCACTGTGCGCACTGTGACCGTTTTGCCGTCGGCGGAAGTGCAGGTCAGCGTCATTGCGCCGTTGCTGTCCGTGGTGCTCTTCGTGGTGTATATGCTCTTTACCGTCAAATTCTCCATACGCACGAATGTGTTGGCCAGCGTTTCGTTGGTGAGCAGATCGTCCGCGGTGATCAGCGTCGGGGTCACTTCCACGTCCTTCTCCAGGATCTGCGTGTCGTCATCGGTGGGATTGATCAGCGAGAACGACAGGCCGGAGACCTGGAAGCCGAAGTTTTCGTTGTCGTCCGCGGTGCCGGTGATCTTCAGCCGGTAGCCGGGCACCAGGAATTTGGGCGCCAGCGGGGCATAGCCGCCGTACACGTACACGCCGTAGTACTGCTGCGTATCCTCGTCGAACTCTTCCACATAGATGCCGCCGCCGCTCTCCTTGGTGACCAGGCCTTCAAAGCGGACTTTGATGGCGTTGTACGCGGATTTGTTGGTGACCAGCGCCTTGATCGTGAGCTCGACGGTCTCGCCGTAGTAGAACAGCGGATCGTGCTTGCCGGAATACAGGTTCAGCCGATCCTGCCGCGCGCTGGACAGCGCCGCCATCGCCGTATCGCCGTAGCGGGTGGAAGACGTGCTCTTGCCCATCGCCAGGCCGTCCGCCAGCAGTTCGATGTTCAGGTTGTGCCAGACGGTCTCGCCGGGGTTGCGGTACCACACCCAGGCCAGGTAGCGGTCGCCGGTGGAGTCTTTGCCCGCTTCGCCTTCGACGTTGCTCTCCAGCACGATCTGCTCGGCGCCGCGGAGCTTGGTCTTGGTGTAGATCGAGGCCGGCTTGCCCCACGGCTCGACTTTGCCCGTGGATTCGGGAGTGTCAATGCCCAGGAACCGCGCCTTGATGATCTCCGTACGGGAGTTGTTCCAGAAGTGCACGGTATCGCCGTCAATGAACTGCTCCACCGTCACCAGGCCGCGGCCGGTCTTGTCAAAGTCGGCGTTGATATCCTTGTCGTTGAGCACCACCATCGTGCCGTAGTCAACGAGCGACGGATCGCGCACATAATCCCATGTCTCTTCTTCGACGTCGGCCGTGGGTGCGGGAACGTCGTTCTTGGGTTTCTTCTTCTTGCAGCCCCACAGCGCCAGCACCAGCAGCAGTACGAATACTGCTGCCAGCAGGACGCGAAGGAGCCGTTTGGATGACTTGCTTTTCATGTTGACCTCCGATCGCGCGGCGGATCCGCCGCGGCTGAGGGTGATTACATCGTCAAACTGACGCAGTAGTCAACGGCGTCCTGGAAGAGCTTTTTCAGCTGGGCGTCAGACGCGTTGATGTCCGCGGAAACGCAGGCAATCAGCAGGTTGCCCACCTGGTCGCGGGCGTGAGACGAACCTTCGAACGCGGGAGAAGTGAAGTAGGAATCCTCCTGCTCCATACAAACTTTAGCGGACAGCGCGGCGATGCCTTCTTTATTGGTAGAAGCGCCGGCCAGGAACTCTTTGTATGCGTCAAGTTCGAAGGTGGATTTCAGGACCGGCACATAACCGGAAGTCATGGAGAACTCGGCCTGGAATTCGGGAGAGGTCAGCAGGAACTTCAGGAACAGCCAGGCGGCGTTGTTCACGTTGGGGTCTTTCTGCACGAACATGCAGACGGAGGGACCCTGGGAGATGACCTTCTTGTTGTTGGCGTCCGCCTGCGGGATCTGCGCGATGCCCACTTCGAACGGATAGGAACCGTCATCGCTCTTGGCGGGGCACTGGTAGGTGGCACCGGCGGAAGAGCCGATGGAGATATATGAGTGGACGACCAGACCGGCTTCGTTTGCTTTGGTGTTGGTGAACAGACCGGAAGTGTAGCCGCCGTAGATCGCCTGCGTGGTCATCAGGCCTTCGTTGTACCAGACGCGAAACTTCTTCATGGTCTCAATATTGGCGTCGTTGTTGAACAGGAAACGGTCTTCAACGTTTTCCGCGGCTTTGGTGTACGGAGTCTGGAGCTGTTCGGTCATGGTGATGAACCAGTTGGCCTCGGAGTCGTAGCCCAGCGGCACGCTCGTAGGTTCGATCTCCTTGATCTTTCTGATCACATAATCCATCGAAGTGGTGTCGTTGGCGCCGGTGGAGAACCAGTGATCCGGCACGGACAGGCCGTTGGCATCGAAGAAGGTCTTGTTGTAGTACATCACTTCCGTGGATTTGGAGAAGGGCAGCGTGTACATTTTGGACTCGTCGCCGAACTGCTGGCCTTCTTTGTAGTAACCGGCAATGAAGTCGCTCTTCTGCGCGTCGGTCAGGCCCACATCGGGATCGTTGATGTACACGTTGAGGTCAACGACTTTCTTGCTGCGCAGGTAGGTGGCAACGTGGTCCGGATAGCAGTACGCGATAGCAGGCTGCTTGCCGACCTGGATCTCGTTTTTGATCTGGTCGCGCACGTCGTCATAGCCGCCGATGGACTGCTCGTTGATCGTGATGTTGGGGTAGATCTTATTGAACTCCGCAATGTATTTCTGCAGCACGCCGCGAAGATTGGCGCCCATCGTGTGGTAGAAAACGACTTCAACGTCGCCGGTGGGGATCTTGTCGCCGGAGATCGAGTAGTTATCGCCGGACTGGGTGTTGACCATGTTGCAGCCGGAAAGCAGCGCGCACGCCGCGATCAGCAGGGTCAGGGTCAGAGCAATTAGTTTTTTCATAAAACAGACTCCTTTTAATAATTCGCTTGTTTTTATCTGCAACTCCCGCGGGGGGAGCGGCGGTCGGTTTAGCCCTTGATGCCGCTTCGCGAAACACCGCGCATGATGTACTTGCGCAGGAACACGAAGACCAGGAACAGGGGAACGGATACGATGGCAACGGCGGCCATCTGGGCAGGGTAGTCCGGCGTATTGTCCGCCAGCTGGAAGTTGGCGCTGCGCAGACCGTTGGTGATCAGCTTGTGCGCGTCGTCGTTGGCCACCAGCCGCGGCCAGATGTACGCGTTCCAGGCGCCCATCAGTTTAAGGATCGTTATCGTGATTATCGTCGACACCGACAGCGGCAGCATCACTTTCCACAGGTATTTGAAGTCGCTGGTGCCGTCAACTTTCGCCGCCAGATACAGCTCGTTGGGGATCTGCAGGAACGTCTGGCGCAGCAGGTAAATGTAGAATACGCTCACCAGCATCGGCAGGATCAGTACCATGAATGTGTTGGTGATGTCCAGCGCGGCGATCGGCTGATTAACGAAAGGCATTTTACCGGACACGGTCAGGTAGTTGGTGATGGTGTACAGTTCGCCGGGGACCATCATCGTGGCCATCAGCAGACCGAACATCGCGTTCTTGCCTTTGAACTGCAGCCGCGCGAAGGCAAATGCCGAAAGCACTGTCACGATCAGGGACAATACCGTCGAGATCGTACCCACCAGCAGCGTATGCAGGAACAGGTCTTTCAGGTTCGCTCTGCTGAACGCGGTGGCAAAGTTCGTAAAGTATACTTTGTGCGGCCAGAGCGTGGGCACGTTGGCGCGGTATTCCTCAATGGTCTTCAGCGAGGATATCACCATCCAGTAAAACGGGAAGATCACGATCAGCGCCATTATCGTCAGGAACAGATATGTGCCGGTATAACGGAGGATCTTCCAGAATCTCTGTTTGCGCTGAGCGGCCGCAACGTCGAGCTCGTCGGGGACAATTAAATCCTCCTTAAGCAGCAAGGTCTTCTCGTCATCGAAGAGCAGAGTTTTGTTGTTATCATCATTCATGGCGGCACCTCAATAATGGACAGTTTTCTTGCTGACAAAGAAGTTGATCGCGGTGACAACAAGAATTATACCGAACAGTATCAGCGACGCGGCGGAGGCGTAACCGGTCTTCCATGTGGGCAGCATCTGATAGACGTAACCGACAATGGTCGTCATCTGCCCGGCGCCTACGTTTCCGGCAGGTCCCATGGTCTCGCCGAATATACCTACGATACTGGAGTATTCTTTAAATCCGCCGATGAAGGACGTGATTATTACATACGCGAGCATCGGAGAAAGCAGCGGGACTGTTATGCGCCAGAATATACGCGCTTTGGAGGTCCCGTCTATCTTGGCGGCGTCGTAATACTGTTTGTTGACGTTCTGCAGACCGCCCATCAGCACCAGTATCTTGAACGGCAGCGCGTTCCAGATGATGTACGTGCAGACCACGAACATATTGGCGCCCCAGGAGGAACCGACGTTGACGAAATTGACCGGATCCGCGCCGAACAGCCCGAGGAACCGGTTGAACACCGCCTCGGTAACGATCAGATCCTGATGGGTCACGCGGTTAAAGACTACATGGAATACCATGCCAATGGCAATGGAGTTCGTTACATACGGCAGGAAAAAGATCGTCTGGAAAATGCGCTGCAGCGGTTTAATGGAATTCAGCGCTACCGCGATCAGCAGTGCCAGCATAGTGGAGATCGGCACGGTGATGACGCACAGCAGCAGCGTGTTTTTCAGCGCGAGCGTGAAGACTTTTTTGCCGGGTCCGACCAGAATGGTCTTGAAATTCTCTATGCCGAAGGTGTACGCGGTGGCGGTACCGTCGGAAACATAGCCGTTCAGCAGCGCCATGCGGAAGGTGTTGACGAGCGGGTAGAACGAGAAGATCAGCAGCAGTATCAGCGCGGGCGCAAGGTATGCCCAGGCTTTGTACTGATTGCGGTCTCCGATGTCGCGGCTGGAATTTACCCGATGCACGATGTAGCGGTTCTTCGCCGCCGCGGCCGGGTCGTTTCGCACCAACTCCAGGACTTCATTGTCCGATAAGTTTTCCATATGCCACCTCAGAATCTGATACGCTCGCCGGTCCCGGCGTCAAACAGGAATACTTTGTGGGGCTTGAGGAAGAAGCGTACGTTGCCCTCGGAGTCCGGGATGACCGGCACGTCGCTGTTGACGATCGCGCGGGAGATCGGTTTCTGGGAAGCCTCGTTGGTGAATACGACGGAGCTGTCGCGGCCCATCACTTCAATGCTGGACAATTTGCACTTCATCCAGCCGTCCGCATTCGGCAGAAACGCTTCGGGCCGGATACCAACGGTCACATTGCGCGTTTCTCCCGCCAGCGCCGGCACGTCCAGGACGGCGTCATTACCGATATACAGCTTGCCGCCGGCAAGCCTGCCGTCGAAAACGTTGATGGGCGGTGTGCCGAGGAACTGGGCAACGAACAGATTCGCGGGATCGTCGTACACTTCCTGCGGAGCGCCGACCTGCTGCTTCACGCCGTTCTTCATCACTACGATGATATCAGAGATGCTCATGGCCTCTTCCTGGTCGTGGGTGACGAAGACGGTGGTGATGCCGGTCTCGCGCTGGATGCGGCGGATCTCCTCGCGGGTCTGCAGACGCAGGCGCGCGTCCAGGTTGGAGAGCGGTTCGTCCAGAAGCAGCACGCGGGGCATTTTTACCAGCGCGCGGGCAATAGCCACACGCTGCTGCTGACCGCCGGACAATTCGCTGGGCTTCCGATCCATCAGATCGCCGATCTGCACCAGATTGGCGGCGTTCTGCGCGCGGTCAAGCATCTCTTCTTTCGGCAGCTTTTCTTCGCCCTTGAGGTTCTGGAGCGGGAACAGAATATTCTGCTTCACAGTCAGATGCGGGTACAGCGCGTAGTTCTGGAACACCAGACCGACGCCGCGGTGCTCGGGTTCCAGCGAAGTGACGTCGCTGTCGCCGAAGAACACTTTGCCGAGCGTGGGCTTCTGCAGGCCGCTGATCATGTAGAGCGTGGTGCTTTTGCCGCAGCCGGAAGGACCAAGCAGACCGACCAGTTTGCCGTCGGGGATCTCGAGGTTGAAATCGTCAACGGCCACGACGAACTCGTTGCCCTCCGCTTCGCCCTTTTTCTTTTTAGACTTGTTCCGGCTGGGGAAGATTTTGGTAAGATTCTGAAGAATGATTTTCATACCGTCTGAATGTCTCCTATTGCGTTTACTTGTTGAGCTTCGCCGCCGGCGGCGGTCCGTTGCCGCGGCTGTGCGTTCGTCTTCTGTAAAGCGTGCATTCAGCAGAATGGTTATCTTCAGTAAATATATATCAATTGTTTATCGGTCGTACGTCAGTCGTACACGCGGTATTCGTCCGCTTCGCGCTGATCTTTGCGGTCGTACGCGTCCCGGGCTTCGGCATTCGGGAAGATGCGCTGGCTCGCCCAGTCCACGACCACCGTATCCGCCAGTACGTCGTGCAGCATCGAACTGCCGCGGCTGCGCACCAGCGCGAAGATCTCGGCGACCACGAACACACCCAGCAGCACCAGGCCGAACGGCCCCGTTATCCCGGTGAACGCCGAGTACAGGATCGACACGGGCAATATCAGTTCGAACAGACATTTGCCCACTATCCCGCGCACGAAAAGCACCGGTCCGCTCAGCCGGATGCGCCCGCTGCGCATCACGCCGAGTCCGAACAGCAGTTTGCCCGGCGTCCGCCCGTCTTTGGCGATCAGGGGGACAACGAACTCCAGCACCAGCATCGCGATCAGTATGCCGCCGGCGAGGGTTGCCAGCGTCAATCCGTACGCCGTACGGATCGCTTTGTTCGCCTCCGCGTCGCCGTTCATCGCATCCACCGCGTTTGCGTAGTTCTGCTGCGCGTCTTTGCTGAGCGCGTTGTATTCTTCGTCGGTCAGGTCAAAGGTCACGCCGTACCGCTGCTCGTATTCCGTTTTTATGCGCTCGTACTTTTCCGTGTAGCTGTCGGTCCGGAGCACCGTTGACAACACCAGAAACAGCCCTGCCGCCAGCAGCCCCGCCAGTATCACATCCGCGAGAAACGCGAACAGACGCTTGCTTACCGGAGCCCGCTGAACATCTTGCATATTTGCGCAATACCTCGATCCTTCTGAGAGTGGCGCCCTCGCGCCCTGACCCATACTATATTATACCTTATATTATGGAGGGCGTCAACAAAAAAACGGGCTGTTTTCCTGATTTCCTGATTCCTAAAGGAGCTTTTCCTGATCTGCGACTGGGAACTCGCCGGCCGCTCCGCGTTCTCGCTCGCTCATTTTTACCCGGCGTTTTTCGATTTTCTTAACAAATCTCGCTCTTCAGAGGCGCTTCGGGGAGTTTCAGAGGTACTTCAGAGGGATCTCAATTGGCTTCCGTGCTTTGACTCTTGCGTTTGACCGGGCAGAGAAGGCGCCGGGCGCCGGGCGAAAATCAGCCGCTCGACCGGTTGCCCGCGAAAATCTACCACTTGGCGCGGGGCGCGTTGACAACCAAAACGCGTGCGGCTACAATGTTAACGACCGCGGGGGTAATACCGGGATGCATACCGGCAGGGCCCCGCGGCAGTGACAAGGAGGCAGCCCGATGGCAGCGCCGAAGAGAAGGCACAGAGTTGAAATATCGGCGGATCCGAACGGCCCGGAAAAGATCGTCATTCACTGTCGCGAAGTGACCGACGATATCCGCAGGCTGCAGGCGGAGCTGGAGGGATTCGAGTTCTCGGCGGTGGCGGACCGTGTTGACAACACAGACTTCACGGACCGTGTTGACAACGCTTTCCGCACGGACGCCGCGGATCCCGGAAACCGGTTGTCCCTGAAACTCGGCGGGCAGGAGCACCTGGTCGCGCCCGGCCGGATCCTGTTCTTCGAGAGCGAAGACGGCAAGGTGGCCGCGCACACCGCGGAACGCATCTACCGCACGGAAAAGAAATTATACGAACTGGAAGAGGAACTGCCGAAGTATTTCATGCGCGTCTCTAAGGGGTGCGTGCTGAATCTGAAAGCAGTCAGCTGGCTGAAGCGCGAGTTCACCGGACCGTGCCGCGTGGGCTTTGCCGGCAGCGACAAGCAGGCGTACGTTTCGCGCATGTACTTCAAGCCCTTCCGGGAGAAACTGGACGAAATGAACAGTCATGAGAGGAGACAATAAAATGAAAAAAAGCGGAGCTTTGATTTGGGGAATTCTGATCTTACTGGCGGCGGCGGGGCTGCTCTGCTACGCCTTCATGCCGAACCTGGCGGTGTTTACGGTGCCGCTCTGGAAATGGTTCGCGGCAGCGGCGCTGCTGTACTGGATGATCCGGCTGATCTTCTTCAGCAAAAAACTGGCAAAAAGACTGAGCTTTGTGTTCCCGCTGGCGCTGCTGTTCCTGGTGTTCGAGCGCGAGATCGGGACGCTGGCCGGCAAGGGACCGAACTTCGTCAATAACTGGATAATCATTCTGGCGGCGGTGCTGCTGACGGCGGCGTTCCATTTGATCTTCCGCGACAAGCCGCTGGTCAAGATCAAAAGCAGCAACACAGTCTACGGCGGCGACCAGACCGCGCGGACAACGTATACCCAGGGCCAGAGCGGCGTTCAGGGCACGGGCAACGGCACCTACGCTTACGCCGGCGCGCGCACGTTTTCCATGGGCAACAACGTTTGCTACATTGACGCCCTCGAGCCGTACGCCGCAGTCTCGAACCGCATGGGTCAGCTCAGCGTCTACTACCAGAACACCGACATGGGCGATCCTTCGCAGCAGGTGACGCTGGCGGTGAGCAATGCCCTCGGCCAGACCACCGTCCATATTCCGTCCGACTGGCGTGTTGTCCTCACGACCCAGGACAACCTCGGCGACATCCGGGTCCGTCCCGACTCCGCCGGAGCCACCCGCGTCTTCAGCGTGACCGTCAGCAACAAGGGCGGACAGGTGAGTATTGTCTCGGAATAGAATTAGATTTAGTGCCTGAGTAGAATCAGGTTTAGTCCGGAATAGAATTAGATCTGGTCTTTAGTAGAATTAGGGAATTGAGGTGCGGCCATAAGCCGCGGAGATCACGCAAAAAAGGAGCGGAGACCGCTTCGCGCGTGAGTTCATCGCCCCCGGCGATACCGCAATTCCCTAATTCTATATATGCACTAGACCCAATTCTACTCAGGCACTAAATCTAATTCTATTTGAAGATAAGTCAATTGACCGTTTCGTCTGATTTTGCTATAATGATACCGTGTAGGTTTATGGCCAACACAAAACAGAAAGCCGCATTGCGGCCACCGGAGCAAAGACAAGATGACGGACGCACAACAGCTGCTATTGCAAATACTCGGTGCTCAACTGTTCGGCAGGGAACTGCCGGATTTTGACGGAGTCGATTGGCCCGCACTGGTCAAAGAAGCAGAGCAGCAGACCGTGTTTCCGCTCGTGTTTTCCGCGGTCGAGTCGCGGCTGCCGGAGGAACTCGTTCCGAAGTGCCAAAGCAAGTACTTCATGTACGCGGGCACCAGCATCCGGAACGCGCACCAGCACGGCAAAGTGCACAAACTGCTCGCGGGGAACGGCATACCGTACGTGATCATCAAGGGCATGGCTTCGGCATCGTATTATCCGGATCCGTTCCTGCGGTCGATGGGCGATGTTGACTTTCTGATCGACAAATCGAACATCCCGGCGGTCACGGCGCTGCTCAAAAACGCCGGGTACAGCACGAATGAAAAGAGCGACCACCCCGCGCATCTCGCGTTCCGCAAAGGCAGCGAAACGATAGAGATGCACTGGGAGCCTAACGGATTGCCGGAAGGCGAAAAAGGCGAACTGTGCCGGAAGTACCTCGAGGATATTATTCCGACCGGGATCGGATACGACACGCAGAACGAGCACTTTATCATACCGGACACGTTTCATCACGGGCTGGTACTGCTGCTGCACACCGCGACTCATATCATCAACACCGGAGTCGGACTGCGGCATCTGTGCGACTGGGCGCTGTTCGCGGGGAAGACGGAAGACGCGGAGTTCCGCGCGCTGTTTGAAGAAAAGCTGAAGGCGGTCGGGCTGTGGCGGTTCGCGCAGTTGTTGACGCGGGTGTCGGTCAGGTATCTGGGCTCACCGGAAAAGGCGTGGGCCGCGGACAACGCGGAAGATACGGACGGTGCGCTGTTGGAGGCGATGATCGGCGACGTTTTCGACGCGGGCAATTTCGGCCGTAAAGACTCCGAACGGCTCAACGAAGCCAAGCTGATGACGAGCGGGAAGTCCGGGACCGTTGACGGCTCGAAAGGCGTCCTGTTCAAGGCGCTCACGGAAAAGGCGTACAAAGCGATGCCGGTATGCAAAAAAGCGAAGATATTGCTGCCGATCGGCTGGATCGTTGCCGGTGTAAAGCACCTTAAGCTGGTCCGGAAAGGCCGCCGCCCCAAGATCCACGTGGGCAAAATGCTCGCCGGCGCAGAAAAACGGCGGAACATATATACGCAATTCAAACTGTACCAGTAGCACCGGCGGGATACGCGGAACTGCGCGGTACAGAGGCTAAAAAGGAGAACGGAAACGTGAGAGATTTTCTGAAAGATCCGGATTTTGCGGGACTTGAGCCATTCAGCTCCAAGGTGTGGCTGTCCAGTCCGACGATGCACGGAGATGAGCAGCACTGGGTCGATGAGGCGATACAGACAAACTGGGTATCGACCATCGGCGCCAACATAAATTCCATAGAAAAAACGGCGGCGGAGCTCCTCGGGTGTAAATACGCGGTCGCGCTTTCCTGCGGCACGGCGTCACTGCACCTCGCCACGAAGCTGGCGGGAGAGACGCTGTACGGCCGGGCAAGGCCGGACGAGGGGACGCTGCGGGGCAGACATGTATTCTGCAGCGACATGACGTTCAGCGCGAGCATCAATCCGGTCGCCTACGAAGACGGTGAAGCGGTGTTCATTGACGCCGAATACGACACATGGAACATGTCGCCGGAAGCGCTTGAAAAAGCGTTCGAAATGTATCCCGACACGCGGCTGGTGGTCATTGCCCACCTGTACGGAACGCCGGCGAAAATGGAAAAGCTGAAGCAGATCTGCGACCTGCACGGCGCGCTCATCGTGGAAGACGCGGCAGAGTCGCTCGGCGCGAAATATTTGCTGAACGGACAATGGCGCGAGACCGGTGCGCTCGGTTCGTACGGCTGCATTTCTTTCAACGGCAACAAGATCGTGACCGGTTCCGCCGGCGGCATGTTCCTGACGGACAGCAAGGCAGATGCCGACAAAGTCAGAAAATGGAGTACTCAGAGCCGGGACAACGCGCCCTGGTACCAGCACGAAGAGATCGGCTACAATTACCGCATGAGCAACATCATCGCGGGCGTCGTGCGCGGGCAGCTTCCGTACCTTTCCGAACATATCGCGCAAAAGCGGGCGATCTGGGAACGCTACAAAGAGGGATTGAAAGACCTCCCGGTCAGAATGAACCCCTGGGACGGCGGGAAAAGCGTGCCGAACTTCTGGCTGAGCTGCGCCATCATCGACGAAGACGCAATGGCGCCGGCGGTGCGGGGCGAACAGGATTATTTGTACAGATCCGAACCCGGCAAGAGCAGTCCGCAGGAGATCCTGGAGGCGATCGCCGCATTCAACGCGGAAGGCCGTCCGATCTGGAAGCCGATGCATCTGCAGCCGATCTACCGGAACCATCCGTTCATCACCGCGGAGGGCAACGGGAGAGGCCGTACCAACGCGTACCTGGCCGGTTCGGGGATCGATGTCGGCGCCGATATTTTCCGGCGCGGCTTCTGTCTGCCCAGCGACAACAAGATGACGCCGGAACAGCAGGACATCATAATCGAGATCATTCACAGATGTTTCAGGTGAGCGGCGGAGCGAAGGAGCGACAGATGTATAAAATATGCTATGTGACCACCGTTCCGGGCACGATCCGGACGTTCATACTGCGCAGCGCGGAATACTTGTATCAGACCGGGGAATTTGATATTTCGTTCATCTGCAACCCTGACGATGCCATTACCGCGGAGTTTCCGGAGCGTTTTCATTACTTCCCGGTCAAAATGTCGCGCGGCATCACGACAGACGCGTTTCGCGCGATCAGAGAGATGAAGAAGATATTCAAGCGGGAAAAGTTTGACTTGGTCCAGTATTCCACGCCCAACGCGTCCTGCTACGCGTCGATCGCGGCGAAAAAGGCGAGGATCCCGGTGCGGCTGTATTGTCAGTGGGGACTGGTGTATGTCGGATTTGAGGGAGCGAAGCGCAAACTGTTCAAAGCGATCGAAAAGAAGGTCTGTCGGAACTCCACCTGGATCGAACCGGACAGTTTCGGCAACCTTGAGTTTTCGCACGCGGAAGGGCTGTATCCCGAAAACAAAGGCTCGGTGGTCTGGAACGGCAGTGCCAGCGGCGTTTCACTGACTAAATTCGACATTGACCGGAAGCCGGAATACCGGCGGCAGATCCGCGAAAAGTACGGCATTCCGGAGGACGCGTTCGTGTTCGGGTTCATGGGCCGGATCAACGGAGACAAGGGCGTCAACGAACTGTTCACCGCGGCAAAGCGGCTCGTGCAGGACGACGCGAAGATATACCTGATGGTCGTCGGAAAGCCGGAGATCTCCCGCGGGGTCAATACCGGGTTGTACGGATGGGCGCAAAATTGCCCCAATATCGTGTTTACCGGATACACGAAGACCCCGGAGCAGTATTTGTCCGCGATGGACTGCTACGTACTGCCGAGTTACCGGGAAGGCTTCGGCATGACTGTGATCGAGGCGGAGGCAATGGCGCTGCCCGTTATAGTAACGAACATTCCCGGCCCCACCGACGGAATGATAAAGGACAAGACCGGTCTCGTTGTCGAAAAGAAAGACGCCGAAGGGCTTTACCGGGCAATGCTCGAATTGCGGCAGTCCCCGGAAAAATGCGCCGAATTCGCGCAGAACGGCCGGGAATTCGCGGCGGGCAGATTCGAGCAGAACACGCTGTTCGAAAAGATATACGAAGACAGAAAGAGATTGCTCGCGCGGGACTGAACCCGGGCGGGCGGCAGAAGACCGGACAAGAGGAGAACCGGATAGATGAGTTTACGGATCGGACATAAAACAACATCGGCGTTATTGCTGCTCGCGGTCTGCCTGTTTATGACCGTGGTGACGATGACGGGTTTCTCGGACAGATCTCCCGAGATCGCCCTCGTGTTATATCTGTTCGGAATGCTGGTGTTTTTGCTGGCGGCGAGCAGCCGGATCCTGAAGACCGTAAATGATATTTTTATCTTTTGGGGCTCGTTTGTCGTAAAGACCGTATACGCGTTTTACCGTTTTCCGTTCAGTGAGATCACCAGACCGGTCTTGAACGGCGACGCGGGCGGTTTCTGGCGGACAGCGTCCCAGTATTATCAGGGCAATTTCAAAAGAATATATACGTCGTTCCCGTACGTATTGTCCTTCGAGTTCCGTATTTTCGGCAGGAACGTGCTGTGCTGCTGCCTGACGAACATTGTCCTTTCGATGATCATGGTCCTGCTGGTCGTGGAAATAATGAACCGGTTCGGGATCGAAGGCAAGAGCCGGCTTTTCGCGGTGGCGGTCTCGGCACTGCTTCCGTACGGGATCCAGGTCTGCAACAGCATTCTGCGCGAGGCTATTTATTTCGCGTTCATTACCGCGTCGTTTTTTGCGTATATCAAATATCTGGAGACACGGAAGGCGGTCAACGTATTCGTCGCGATCCTGCTCCTTATCCCGGTACTGTTCCTGCACATCGGTTATTTCCCGATCGCGGCGGTATATCTGATCGATCTGTTTGCGCATGAGAAAATAAAGACACGGCGGGACCTGCTGAACCGCATTCTGATCATTGCTGCGTTCACGGCGTTTGTTATTCTGACGTCCAGACTTAACAGTATAGGATATCTGACCAGCGGCAACGGTATAGAAGGTATAATCGCCAAGATCTCCGGCGCCAACTCCGAAGAGTATATGGGCGAAGCGGGCTCCCGGTACCTGGCGCGCATCAAGATCACGTCGCTGCCTACGTTCCTGCTGTACGCTCCGGTAAAATGGTTTTACTATATGTTCAGCCCGCTGCCGACTAACTGGCGCGGCCTGATGGATATTTTTGTATTTCTGGTCGACGGGCTGGTCCACTTCCTGTTTGTCTGGTCGTCGATCGCCTGCATCCGGCGCATCAAACGCAATAACAGCGACGGACACCTGGACAAAGTGCTGCGGATCGTGCGGACGGGATTCTGGGCGGTCGTATTGTGCGGCTTCGTGTTTGGTCTGGGCACCAGTACCGCCGGCACGGCGATACGGCATCGCGATGTAATGATCGGCATCGAGGCAGTACTGTTTGGATTCGCTTCATACACGCGGACAGGCGGTCTGCTGAAGCCGGTCAGCGGCACGGCGGCTGCGGACGACGGCGCTCCGGCGTCGGATATTGACGAACCGGCCGCGGACAACGAAAGCGTGGCGCTATGACGAAACGATCCAGCAATTTAAAAAGTTTCACGTCGTTGACCGCGTTTTCAATGTCGGAGAAAGTGCTTGCGTTTGTGTATCAGGCGATCGTTGCCGCCGTACTCGGCGCCGGCGTCGTGACCGACTGTTATTTTTCCGCCAGCCAGTTGTTCGATCTGATCGACAGTACCGTCCTCGGCGCGCTGGTGGTGGTCGTTCTTAACAGATACGCGAATATCTGCGAAGAAAAAGACGAAAATGCCGGACACAAGTTTCTGTCCAGCCTGAATTCACTGCTGACCATCGTCATGGCGGGACTGGCAGTGCTTACTTTCATATTTGCCGAGCCGTTTTCACACCTGATCGCCCCCGGCTTCGATGCGGCCGCACGGCCCGAACTGGTCAAATGCATTCGGATCCTGTGCGTGATCCCGCCGATAATGGTATTTGCGACGATCGCGCAGGGCCTGCTGCGGCAAAAGAAATGCTTTATCATCGTCAATTCGCGCAGCCTGTGCATCAGCCTCTGCGGAATGTTCGTCGTTCTGGTGTTCTCGATGCGGCACCCGGACAACGCGGACATCCTGTGCTATGGCTACGTTGCTGCAAACCTGGTCTTCGCTCTGCTGCTGTTTTTCCGCTCCCGCAGTTTCGGCAGGATCGGCTACGCGCGGCCCCGGTTCGATGAAGATACGAAGAAACTGTTTGTCCTGGCCGGTCCCGCTATCATCAGCAAAGGCGTCGTCCGGATCTCGCTGATGATCGATCAGATCATCGCGTCAACGCTCGGCAAAGGCTCGGTCTCGCACCTCAACTACGCACACTCGCTGTACAATATAGTCAGTTCGCTGCTGATCGTAAATCTGTGCATAATCATGCTGACGGATTTCACCAATCTGTGCGTAAAAAAGAAGTATGACGAAATAGTGAACAAACTTCATGTTTCCGCTTCGTCGATCCTGCTGCTTCTGGCGCCGGTATCGCTGCTCACGGTATGTTATTCGAGAGAGATCGTGGCGATCGCATACCAGCGCGGCGCGTTCAAAGCGGACTCTACGGAAGCGGTCGGCAGTCTGCTTTTGTTTTACGCGATCGGGTTTGTTCCCGCGCTGCTGAACAGCCTGTATACGCAAGTGCTGCATTCGTTCGGCAAGATGCGGATCGCGATGATCAATACAGTTGTTTCGTTCGCTTTGAATATCACGATCAGCATCGTATTATCGATCTTTCTCGGCATCATCGGCATTGCGATCGGCACCACGACCTCTTCGCTGCTGGTCGTGCTGCTTTATAAACGCGCGGTCAAAAAATGTCTGCCCGGTCTGAAATCGGTATTCACATTGAAATATGTATTAAAGCTGCTGGGCGGACTCGCGGGCTGTCTGCTGGCGATTGCGGCGGCAAAGCTGTTTATCCGGTCTTCGCTCCTGTCGTTTGCGGCGGCAACGCTCGTTGGATTTGCCCTCTTTGCCGCGCTCCTCATACTATTGAACGAAAAGACGATCATGGGGTACATACATAAGCTGAAAAAAGCAAAGAAAGGCACACAAAATGGCGCAGATTGATCTACATACCCCCATATCCGAAGAAGCGATACGCGCACTGGACGTCGGAGATACCGTTACCATTTCGGGCATTATCCTCTGCGGCCGCGACGCGGTGCTGCCACGGGTGCTTAAAATGATAGACGAGGGAACAGCGGGGCAGCTGGGCGTTGACCTCCGCGGGCAGGTGATATTCCATACGGCGGTGAGCGTTGCCGGCGTTGGCCCGACCAGTTCCAATAAGCTGGAAATCGAGAGCAGCATCGAGCCGCTCAGCGCCGCGGGCATCAAACTGCATCTGGGCAAGGGCAAACTGCATGAAGCGACGGTCAACGCGCTGGATCGATACAATTCCGTATACGCCGTGATACCGCCGGTCACCGCGCTGCTCGGCGCCCGGACCCGTGATGCGCGCGTGCTGGCGTTTCCGGAGCTGGGGATGGAGGCGCTGCATATAATTGAAGTAGACAGATATCCGGCGATAATTGCCGCCGCGCACGGGAGGAGCATATATGACTAAAACATATGACGAGATCACGGCGCTGGTGCGTGACACGCTGGTCGAAGCGGGGTCAACGTTCCGCCCGGACAAAATTGCCGCCTACAAGCGGGCAATATCGACCGAGCACAACGACAAAGCCCGCTGGGTGCTGGAAACGATCCTGGAAAACGCCGAAGCTGCCGAAAAAAACCGCGGCCCGCTTTGCGACGACACCGGCATACCGCACCTTGTGCTCGAAGTCGGAGAAAACTGCGCGGTCAACGGCCGCATGCTGGACGCGATACGGCAGGGCGTTGCCGACGGCTTGCGCGCACTGCCCGGCAGACCCATGGGCATTATGGGAAACGACAGTCACCGCATTGACCAGTCCGGCGGCCTCGATCCGGATCCCGCGGGCGTGGAACCGGCACCGATCCTGCTGCGCCGCGGAAAAGAAGACGTGCTCCGGCTGCATATCCTGATGTTCGGCGGCGGACCGGCGATCCGGGCGAAGACTTACCGGGTGTTTCACAAACACAATACGGAGACCGTGTTGAACGAGATCGTAGAATGGGCCAAAGAGAGCGTCGGCCAGTTAGGCTGTACGCCGTGCACACTGGCGGTCGGCATAGGCCGGTCGCATTTTGAGGCGGCGGCGTTGATGCTCGAGGCGCAGGCGGACGGCAAATACGACGTGCAGTCCGAAATGGAGCAGGAGATCACACGCCGGGTCAACGCAGCCGGCATCGGCCCGCTGGGGCTCGGCGGCAATACCAGCGTGCTGGCCACATTTTTAAAAGTCGGTCCGCAAAGAGCCTCCGGCGTGCGCATCGTCTGCGTCCGGCCGACCTGCTGTTTCGAACCGCGGATAGCGACCGTTGAACTGGGGTGAAAACAAGATGACAACGACAAAGAAACATAAAGTTAAAGGTCCCTACGAGGCGTTTGTAAAGCGGTTGATCGACATTGTCGCCTCGGCGCTGTTCATGATCCTGTTCTGCTGGTTGTATCTGATCCTGGCGATCATTGTCCGCATCAAACTCGGCGCACCGGTGATCTTCACCCAGGATCGTCCCGGCCGGAACGGCAAAATATTCAAACTCTATAAATTCCGTTCCATGAGTGACAAGCGCGACGAGAACGGCGAACTGCTGCCGGACTACCAGCGGCTCAATAAATTCGGCCGCGTCCTGCGGTCAACTTCCCTCGACGAACTCCCCGAATTGTTCAACATCCTGAAAGGCGACATGAGCCTGGTGGGTCCGCGCCCGCTGCTGGTCAAATACCTGGAGCATTACAACAGCTTCGAAATGCGGCGCCACGAGGTGCGCCCGGGCCTCACCGGACTTGCACAGGTGAGCGGGAGAGCGGCGATCAGCTGGAAACAGAAGTTTGAAAAAGACGTGGAGTACGTTGATCACATAACCTTCTGGACGGATACCAAGATCGTATTCCGTACGCTGAAGAACGTGATCAAGCGGGAAGGCATCGAATTTGATGCGCATAATCAGACGATCATGCAATATTTCGAAGAACGTGATAAGGAGAACTGACGGTGAAGAAAGCACTGGTACTGGCCGGCGGGATCGCGCAGGCGGCGCTTATAGATGAATTACGTGCCCGAGGTTATTACACGCTGCTGGCGGACATGAATCCGGAATGCTATGCCGCGGAGCGGGCGGATGAGTTCTGCCCGGTATCGGCAATGGACCTGGGCGCGCTTGAAAAACTTGCTCTTGAGCAGCGAGTGGACATGATCGTTACTGCGTGTGCGGACCAGATCCTGCTGGCGGAAGCGTACCTTTGCGAAAAACTCGGGCTGCGCAGTTATATAAGCTACGCGACCGCGAAACTGGTCTCGGACAAAAAATACATGAAGGACATTTTCCTCAAAAACGGTGTCCCTACATCCCGGTATGTGATTCTAGACAAGTTTTCAAAAAGCCGGATCAGATCGCTGAAGTATCCGCTGATCGTAAAACCGGTCGATGCGTACAGTTCAAAAGGCGTTCGCCGCTGCAACGACGCCGCGGAAGTTAAAGAATATCTCGAACAGGCGATCCGGATCAGCCGTACAAAAACAGCGGTGGTCGAAGAGTACGTCGAAGGCCAGGAACTCACGGTGGAATTCTTTGTTCGCGACGGCAAAGCCCGAATGCTCTGCTGCGGCAAAAAAGAGAAGCTGAAAGACGGCAATTTTGTCGGCTACGGCAGCCTTTACTCCGCTGAGCTTCCGGAAAAGCTGAAACAAAACATCGAAACCGTCGGGCAGAAAGTCGCGGAAGCGTTCGGACTGGTCAATTCACCGATGCTGATCCAGATGATCACGGACGGAGAGAACGTCTTCGTGCTGGAATTCTGTGCCCGGACCGGCGGGTTCATAAAATACGAGATCGTACGGCGGATGTCCGGCGTCGATCCGATCGGACTGGCCGTTGACCTCCACGAGGGGACGGTACCGTCGATCGACGGGATCCGGCCGGAGAAAAAGTACCTGTTGTCCTGCTTTCTATACTGCAGCGACGGCGTGCTGGACCGATACAGCGGGTTCGAGGAGATCGTTACCGCCGGGATCGCGACAAAATACTGGCTGGTACGGAAGCCCGGCTACAAGTTTAAGACCATCGAAAGCAGCGGAGACCGCGCCGCCTGCTTCATCATCCAGGACGATTCGTACGAGGAACTCCTCAGTAAGTACCGGAAGGCAATGGACACCGTGAAGGTGCTGGACAAAGACGGGCGCAACCTGATCCGTTTCGATCTGATGTAAACGGAGGGAGAGGACAATATGGCAGAACAAAAACCCGGAATGATAAGATCCCTGCAGGGCCTGCGTGTACTGGCGTTTATCGGCATATTCCTGTCGCATGCCATAGATACGCCTTCCGGCAGGTGGGGAGTGTCTATCTTTATCATGCTTTCCGGTTTTGTAATGACATACGCTTACTGGAACCGGAACGGCGAAGAGTGGGAAAAACCCACGCTGAAGAGCGCATTTCGCTTTTCGTGGCGCAAGATCCGGCCGCTGTACCCGCTGCACCTGATCATGCTGGCGGCGGCGTTCATTCCGTACTATCTGATCCCGGCTATATTGTCCCATTCGATGAAGGAACTGGCGAAAGTGTTCGCAAAGCTCGCGATCACGGTGCCGCTGGTGCAGACCTGGTTTCCGGTGGGATTCGAGGCGATCAACACGGTGGCGTGGTATTTGTCCGCCATGCTGTTTATTTACGCGGCATTCCCCTGGGTAATGAAATATCTCAAAAAAGACCGCGGCGTCAAAAAAGTGCTGCCGGCAATGATCATCGCATTCGCCGCACAGTTCGCGTTTGCATTCGTGTCGCGCTATATACCGTTCGTCAACAACGCGCACTGGTCGTGCTACATATTGCCGCTGTTCCGCTTTGGCGACTTCTTCATCGGCTGCTGCCTGGGGTATTGCTTCCTGAAGCGCGGCGACCGTAAATTGAACGCCGGAATTGCCACTGCGCTGGAGGTCTTGTTCCTGGCGCTGGGCGTTGGCGGAATGCTCCTGCACGATATAATTGACGCGAAGTGGTTTACGTTTACGCTGGTATATGTGCCGTTTTCTGCCGGTTTAGTATATGTGCTGGCCGGATCGGAGGGGCTCGTAGCACGGCTGCTTTCCACCAAACCGTTCCAGACGGCGGCAATGCTCACACCCTTTGCGTTCCTGATCCACCGGCAGGTCCTGCACTACTGCGAAGACCTGTACCTGTTCGCGGTCGGAACGCCGATACATCCGGCGCTGCTCATCGCGGCGGCAATGGCGCTCACGGTATTTTTCTCATACGCCTACATGGTATGGAGCAAAGGGAGGCGCGGTATTAAAAAATGAACTTGACAGATAGATTCCTTGACAGTATTTTGAAACTCGCGGACGCGCCGCTGTACCCCGGATCGGTGCGCCAGGTCGAACGGTGTATCCTCGACTATATCTGCGTCACCTTCGCGGGCAGAAAAATGCTCGGCGACCGGCTGGCGGCGATCGAGCAGGGCGCGCCGGAGGGCAACTGCGAAGTGCTCGGCACGGATAAAAAGTTATCTGTGTATCCCGCGGCGTTTCTGAACGGCTTCGCGGCGCATTTCGCGGAACTGGACGACGGCAACCGCACCGGTGCCCCCCACCTCGAAGCAGTTATTATATCGGCAATGCTGGCCGTTGCCCAAAGCACCGAAATATCCTTCGAACGCTTTATAAAGGGAATAATCGTCGGTTACGAAGCCACGACCAGGCTTTCGTCCGCGATGCAGCCCGGACACAAACAAAAGGGTTTTCACGCTACCGGTACATGCGGCACGATCGGCGTCGCGCTGGCAGCCGGATACGCGCTGGGATATACCCGCACGCAGCTGAAAAGCACGCTTTCCGCGGCGGCAGCGGCTTCGGCGGGTCTGCTGCATATGCTGGACGATGATTCGGAATTAAAGCCGTATAACGTTGCGGGTGCGATAACGCGCGGGCTGGAAGCCGCGTTTTTCGGCAGGTGCGGGCTAACGGGACCGGACGATGTGCTGAGCGGCAAACGCGGTTTTTTGTCGGTGTTTACGGATGAGACCGATCTGTTCAAACTGATGGGTGCCTTTTCGATGCCGGCGATATATTTGCGTTATGTAAAGCCGTATGCGTCGTGCCGGCATTCCCATCCGGCGGTCGAGTGCGCGCTTACGATCTGCGGCGAGCACGATATCGACCCGGCGGCAATAACAAAAATCGAAATACAAACGTACAAGCAGGGCATATACGGCCACGATCAGACCGATATAACCAGTGTCAACGCGGCCCGTATGAGCACGCCGTACAGCGTTGCCGCCGCTACCGTGCTGGGTTCGTGCGGGATCGAAGCGTTCACGAAAAAAACGATCGCGCGGAAAGATATCATTGACCTCGTTCAAAAGGTCAGCATCGCGGAAAACGCCCGGATGACCGAAAAATGCCCCGAAGAGCGCGGCGCCGCGGTGACCTTTATCATGCACGACGGCAGTTCCTACACCGCGGAAGTGGGCAATCCGCTGGGCGAACCCGAACACCCGCTCAGCGACGAAGTGCTGGAGGCAAAATTCCATTCCCTGATGACCTACGCCCGCGTGTACAAGCGGGATCAGGATAGAATCAATAACGCGGTCCGGGCGCTGGACCGCAACTATGACGACCTAATCAACGGACGCTTTTTTAAGCTGGATCTAAGAAAACGATGACAGGAGAATTGCTATGAACAGTATGGACAAAACAAGGGAATTCTTACGTTCCATAGGACAACCCGGCGGCGACGCGTACGATCTGCCCGATTCGCGGAAACGGTTCGCGGACGGCGGACAATACCGGTTTGAGGTCCCCGGCATCCAGGGCCCCAAGGTCATGAAGGCGCTCCTGGAGGCAATTGACAGCTACGGCCTGTACCTGCACCGCGTGACGCAGACGCAGGGGATCATGCGGTTGACGGACGACGAGATCGGCAAAATGGTCGATCTGGCCCATAAATACGAGACCGATCTGATCCTTGCCATCGGACCGCGCGCCACCACCGACACTTCCGCTTCCGTGCACACCGACGAAGGCGTGCGGATGGGCTACCGGTTAAGAGGACAGGAGCAGATCGTCCGCGCCATAGAAGAAGTAAAGCGGGCGGCAAGACTCGGCTGCCGCGGCTTCCTGGTATACGACGAAGGCTGCCTTTGGGTGCTCAACGAAATGCGCAAAGCCGGCGAGATCCCCGCGGATTGTCATTTCAAAGTTTCAGCGCACGCGGGTCACGGCAATCCCTGCTCCGCGAAACTGCTCGAGATGATCGGCGCGGATTCCATCAATCCGGTGCGCGATATCCAGTTGCAGATGCTGGCGGCAATGCGGCAGGCGGTAGATTGCCCCATCGACATTCATACCGAAAACCCGGCGTCGACCGGTGGCTTCATCCGCCACTATGAAGTGCCCGAAATGATCCGCGTCGCGGCGCCGATCTACCTGAAGACCGGCGGTTCCGTGGCGCAGACGCACTCCTGGGACAGCACGGAAGACGATGCACGGAAACGCGCAAAACAGTGTGCACTTGTAAAACGCATGATCGACGAATACTATCCCGAAGCGATCTGGAGTCCTCGTGGAAGTCTGATTTAATTAAGGGGGCCAGGGAATGCAGGTCACTTTAGCAAGCATAAAAAACGTTGCCGATGAAGCGCTTAATAAAATGGGAGTGGACAACGAAAGCAGAAAAGTTATCGTTGACACGATCATTTTTGCTAACCAGAGGGGAGTGGCGACCCACGGAATCGGAAGACTTCCGCTATATATTAAAAAAATACAGTCGGGTCATCTGAATCCTCAGAACCTGGCGGAAACAGTCCTGGATTCGGCGGGGATAGCGGTGCTGGACGCGCACAACTGCTTTGGTCAGGTGGCGGCGTACACAGGAATGAAGCTCGCGATCCGGAAGGCGAAAGAATACGGCACCGCCGTAGTCGGTGTAAGGAACAGCAATAATTTCGGTACGGCGGGATACTTTGGGGATATGGCGGCAAGGCAGGGCATGGTCGCCATGATCTACGCCAACGCAGCGCCCGCTATTGCTCCCACAGGCGGAACGAAAACCATTTTCGGCACCAATCCCATTTGCTATGCGTTTCCCGGCGGAGAAGGAGAAGACCCGATCCTGCTGGACATGGCCACGACGGTGGTCGCACGGGGGAAGATCAGATTGGCAGCGAAAAACGGAGAGAAGATCCCTCTGGACTGGGCGATCGGGCCGGACGGCGTACCCACCGACGATCCCGAAGAGGCGCTGAAAGGATCGCTGCTTCCCATTGCGGGCTATAAAGGCTACGGTCTATCCATGTTTGTGGATCTGCTTGCCGGATTGCTGACCGGTTCCGCTCACGGAGGAGACGTGAAAAACCTGAGCAAGCTGGATGAGGATTCCGAAAACGGCCACCTGTTTGTCGTGATCGACGCCGGGCGTTTTTTAGAGCCGGAGCAATTGAAAAATGAAGTCGCACAGTTCTGCGAAAAAGTGAAACAATGCGGTCCGGCTGGTATGATTTACATGCCCGGTGAAAAAGAATATAATTTCAGGCGGGCACATCAAAACGCCGTAGAAATCAGTCAGGCGCAGTTTGACGAGATCAACGAAGCAGCCGCCTCTATCGGCGTAAATGCACGCCTTGAATTAGAATAAAAAACAAAAGGAATACAACGTCAAAAAGAAGGAAAGAATCATGCGACACCATTTGTATAATCCGAATTTTAAATTTGTTAAAGATCCGGTGGAGTTCAACAAATACACCGACCGGAACGTTCTTCAATATTGCCTCGGCGCCACAATGTATATGCCCGGGCACCGTGATTTTACCGAAGCGATCCTTACGCATAAATATCCCGGATTGACGGCGATGGTAATGTGCTTTGAAGACGCCTGCAAGCTGGAAGACGTGCCGCGGGCCGAGCAGAACAGCATCCACACGCTGGACGTGCTTTCCGAAAAACTGGAAAACGGGGAGATCACATATGCGGATCTGCCGCTGCTGATCTTCCGGGTGCGGAATATTGACCAGTTTAAACATTTTTCTTCCATGCTGAAGCCGGAGCATATGAAAGTGCTCGCGGGCTTCAATTTCCCCAAATTCAACGCGGAAAACGGCGAAGCGTATTTTGCCCACCTGAAAGAACTAAACGAAAAATTCGGCGAGATCATATACGGCATGCCCATAATCGAAGACCGCACGGTCGCGTTTAAAGAGACCCGGATGGCGGAGCTGCTGGGTATCAAGAAGATCCTCGACAACTATAAAGAACTGGTGCTGAACGTCCGCGTCGGCGCCACGGACTTTTCGTCCTGCTTCGGCGCACGGCGTGACGTGGAATACACGATCTACGATATCATGACCGTGAGCGATATCCTGCTGGATATTTTGAATATATTCTCGCGCGACGGCGACTATGTTGTCTCCGGACCGGTCTGGGAATACTTCAAAGTGAAGAAAGAAATGCGGTTCTCCGATCTTCCGAAGATCAATATTCAGGAGTCGCTGATGAAGCGCGAGCCGCTGGTGAGCCCCGAAGTGGACGGCCTGATGCGCGAACTGATCCTGGACAAGGCCAACGGCTTCATCGGCAAAACGATCATCCACCCCAGCCATATCAATTTCGTCAACGGCATCCTCGCGGTGACGCGGGAGGAATACGAGGACGCGGTGCAGGTGCTGGCAACGTCCGGCGGCGTGATCAAGAGCGGCAACGCCAACAAGATGAACGAGATCGGTCCGCACCGTCTGTGGGCGGAAAAGCTGGTCGCCCGGGCGGAAGCGTACGGCGTCATTGAGAGCAAACAAAGCTATCTGGAACTCTTCGGTACCAACTGAGGAGGCAGGGCACGATGGAACAAATGGTATGCATTTAAGAAACAGGTGATAATAATTATGCAATTAGAATTCACTCGCGACCCGGGCAAAATGATCGAATTCGCGAAAGCAATAGTTGCAGAGAAAAGTAAATACTATACTCCGCAAACGCTTGAGAGCATAAAAGACCAGGTCAGAATGCGCGCGGGCAAGTGCGGCGAGCAGGAAATCGATGATAAAATGTATATAACCATTTATTATTACTGGTTTTACGGCTGTGCCGTGGACGAATATTTTTATTATCGATTTTACGAAAAAACGTATGATGAAATCAAATCGTACATTACAAAAAGAGAGAAGGTCCATTATACAAACTGGCTGAACCGGATCGAAGACGCGCATTTTCTTCAGAACAAATTTGAAACGTATCAATTGTTCAAAGAAGATTTTAAGCGCGAAATGATCTACTGCGACAGCGAGGAAAACTATGGCGAGTTTTTAAGTTTTGTCAGACGGCACCCGGTTTTTGTGGTAAAAGCGCTGCAGCTGGGCGGAGGACAAGGCGTTTTTAAAGATAGTGTTATCGGGTTGACAGAGGACGAAATACTGAACAAATATCGTGAATTTCTTGCCCAGAACGACATACTTAACAGTCAACACAATTCATGGGGCGGAAAAAGCGCATTCGTAGTGGAAGAACTGATAGACGCCGGAGAAGAAATCGCAAAACTGCACCCGCAATCAGTCAATGTTGTCCGCATGCCGACCTTTAATTTGAACGGAACTATAATGGTTTTTCAACCGTGGATAAAGATCGGCCGCGGAGACAGTTTTATTGACAACGGGCATGCAGACGGCCTGATGGCGGGAATAGATCCGGAAACAGGCATAATTGATACTCCCGGCTATTCAGAGTTTCCGGAGTCTTTTGAATACCATCCCGACACAGGTATCAAAATACCCGGGTTTGCCATTCCGAACTGGAATGAGCTTGTTGAAACAGTGAAGAGACTGTCTGCCGTTTTGCCTACCATAAAATACATTTCGTGGGATATGGCCTGGACAAAAAAAGGCTGGGCGATCATGGAAGGCAATTTTAGGGGTGCTTTTATGTGGCAATTCTTCAGACAAAAAGGCATGAAAAAAGAAATTGAAGAACTTATCGACTGGAAGCTTCCGGATGGATTCTGGTGGCAGATCAATATTTCCAGAGAGGACAATTAAAGGAGGCTATAATAATGTTTAAGGACTGGCTGAAAATCACTGAAGATCCGGCAGAGATCAAAGAGATGGCGAAACGAATCGTATCAGAGGCAACGATATACACCGGAGGTATTATTAAAAAATTCTATACGCCCTTGATGATAAGCAAACTGGATGCCTCGATAATGGAGTACGCCCCGGCAACGACTGAGCAGGAAAAAGAAGAACTGCGGCTGCGGTTTATTTACGACTACTGGGTTTACGGGTGCACGGTGGAGGAGGAATTCTATCTGCATCTGAAAGATAAAAACGATGCCGAAAAAAGAGAGTATCTGATCGGTCAGATGCGCAGTATTTATGCACGGCATTTAAATCAGAACGCAGGCCCGGAATGGGTCGAGAAAATGCAGGATAAATACCGGCTGTATCAGTTGCTTCGTCCGTATTATAAACGTGATGTGATCGAGATCCGGAGCATGGACGATTTTGATATTTTTGCGGATTTCGTCAGAAAGCATAAAGAATTTGTAGTAAAGCCCTCGAACTTCTGCTTTGGTATCGGCGTTCACAAAGTATCTATGGATGATTACGGAAATGACTGTAAAAACGCGATGCAGTCAATTCTCAGCGAAGGCGACGCCATTCATGAGAAGCATCCTACTCGAATGTCGAAAATGGTACTTGAAGAGATCATTCCCCAGGACGAAGCACTCTCTGTACTCCATCCGCATTCTGTAAATGCCATTCGTGCTACTGCCGTCAGAGGAAAAGACGGGAAAATTCACATCTATCATCCGTGGATCAAGGTCGGACTGGGCGGTGCTTTTGTGGCTTCGGCGGCGCTAACGGGCTTTGACGCAGAGATCGATCCCGATACCGGCATCGTAATTACAGACGGGTATCAGGAAAACGGCAGTGTATACAAAGTGCATCCGGATTCCGGCATCCAGATCAAGGGTTTCCAAATCCCCAAGTGGGATGAACTGATTCAGTTCGTAAACGAAATAATGGACGCACTGCCCGAATACGGATATGTGGGTTGGGATCTGGTTCTTACCCCCGATGGCTGGTGCGTTATGGAAGGCAATCATACCGGCCAATTCGTATTTCAGATGATTAACGGAAGAGGCTATAAGAAAGATTTTGAAGATCTGATAGGCTGGAAATACGATAAGGATTTCTGGTGGCAGGACAACGGGAAATTTATGCACAATTGATTCACCGCGGGCGGCGATGGGCGGCAATAAAATGCGAAGACGTTGAATAAAAAGGAAAAACGGTAGTATGGAAAACAGATTCAAAAGAGTAATGTCCGCTACGGATATACTGGTTGTCGCGTTCGGCGCCATGATCGGGTGGGGCTGGGTCGTATCATCGGGACGCTGGATACAGAATGCCGGCGTGATCGGAACGGTCATCGGCTTTATCATCGGCGGTGTCATGATCTATTTCGTGGGTATGACATATGCCGAATTGACGCCGGCAATGCCAAAAGTCGGCGGGGAGCACCTGTTCAGCTACAAAGCGTTCGGCCCCACTGGTTCATTTCTCTGCACCTGGGCGCTGATCCTGAGCTATATCGGCGTAGTCTGCTTCGAGGCTGTGTCGCTTCC
>JAEEGL012143474.1_pt1 | contig 34330 bp, 49 predicted proteins | sample 9134231 | NCBI WGS metagenome assembly JAEEGL01 (sample SAMN16246548, study PRJNA631951) | gut metagenome | biome: gut microbiome; feature: rumen; material: fiber-attached | host: Bos | place: Iran: Karaj | collected 2018-10
ACGGAAGTGCTATGCGATACCGTCGGCCAGTTTACTGGTCTGCGTGACATCAACGGCAAGGACATCTACGAGGGTGACATCCTTAAAGTGGACTATGCCGACGAAGATAGCTATCTGGAGGTGCGCTTCGTTCGCGGCGTGTTCGCATTCCTGTGGAACGGCGACCTCGACGACGAGTTCCCCTGCAACGCTCCTACCCACGAATGGGCCAAGGTAATAGGTAACATCTACGACAATCCAGAACTCATCAAACGACATTAAGCGTATGGCACAGCATCAGTATTGTTGCGAGGAGTGTGGCAAGCATCTCTTCGACAGCGAGAAGGAGGGCGGCGCGGCTGGCGCAGAGGCACAGCAGAAGGGCTTCGTGTTCAAGATGCCGATACTCTTTGGCATCGAGTGCTGTTACTTCTTCTGTTCAAAGGACTGCTGGAACAAGTGGCTCAACAGCCACACCACCGAGCAGGAGCGTGCCGACGGCAACCGCTCCGCCCGCGAGATAAGACAGCGCATGGAGGCCGACAAACCGAAACTCATAGAAGGACTGCAGCGCCTACAGCGGGCCTTAGAGATAGCGAGGAACCGCCGAAAGAAGTAAATAACTTAAAAGGAATACGATTATGGCAGAGAAGAAATTAAAGTATGCCTTCGGTACGGATGATACGCACTGCGAGGCTGACCTCTTCGATACGATCGAAGAAGTGATTGAGTATGCACAAGCGTCATGGGACGATAAGGACGGCAACCCGTTCGACGAGGATTGCGACTACTCTGGTTGCATCTACGTTGGTACGGCTGAGACTTACGAGCCTGCCGACTTTGCGCCATCGTTGGACGATATAGCCGACCAGATGACGGATAAGTTCTATTGTGACCACAACATCGACGACGATGCCGATGTGCGATACTATAAGAAGGAAGAGGCACGAAAGGAATGGCGCGAGTTTGTCAACAAGTATTTCGACATCCCTTGCACCATCATTGCCAACTGGAACGTCGGCATCTACGACCTGAAGGAACACAAGTGGGTGGAGCGATATGATAAGAAGGAGGACTGACCATGCAAGCATTTACTATCAAGACAAACAAGAGCGACTATCCGTTCCTGGTGATAGCCGACGGTTTCAAGAGCGCAATCGAGGTGTTGCACCAGCAAGGCGTCTACGACACTGACATCATTTCCGTGCAGCAGATGGAGGCTGTCAAAAGCGACCATATCCTGATCGAAGAGCGCCTGACCGACAGGGAAATTCTTAGGGAGGAAGTGCGCCGTGAGCTGCAAGAGGCTATGCCGAAATGGATGCCAGAGCCTGACGGAGCGGCAGGCGGTGCCGACCGCGACATCTACCTGATAAGAACGTCAAAGGGGCATTACTTCACGTCATCGTGCATCGGCGGCAATAATCACTACCTTGTGCTCGACACATTGGAGCAACTGCCAGGATTGCCAAAGCAAGACTAATTCACGCCGCAAGGCATATTATTAACAATCAAAATTCAAACGACAATGCAAAACTTTGATGAACAGGCCGAGAAGTATCTCGGCGCAGTAGAGAAACAGAAAGAGAGTGATGGCAAGGCCGGCGAGGGCTTTACCCGTGGTGACATGGAGACGTGCTTTGTGGCTGGGGCGCAGTCGATGGAGGCGCTGCAGGAGGGTTGCGAGGGCACCTTCGGGCAGGCAGTGGGTTCGCTGAAGCGCGGCTTCAAGGTGGCCCGCACGGGATGGAACGGCAAAGGCATGTGGCTCTGGCTGAAGCAGGAGACGATGGTGAAGAGCGAGTGGTGCCACGACATGGCACTGAAGGCCATCGCCGACCAGAACGGCGGGGAGATACACGCCCTCGGCACCATCTGCATGAAGACCGCCGACAACAAGATCCTGACGGGATGGCTGGCCTCGCAGACCGACATGCTCTCCGAGGACTGGGTGCTGGTGGACCCCAGCGAGTAAGCCCGCACCGCCACCGACCCCGCAGGGCAACCGTCCCTGCGGGGGATTAGAAAACATAGGTGAATTATTAAAAGGAATACAACAATGACAGACAAAACACTATCCAACTTTGTGGCCGCAAGTTACAAGATAGCTTGCGACCACGGATTCCATGATGAAGAGAAACCGATGGAACACTGGCTGATGCTGGTGATAACAGAGGTATCGGAAATAGTGGAAGCAGACCGTAAGGGAAAGCACGCACAGGTGGCAATGTTCAAACGGGAATGCGTGACACCGCAGCCGGAGGAGAACAAAATGAAACACTGGGCGTACTGCTTCGAGTGTTTCATCAAAGACACCGTGGAGGACGAGATGGCTGATGCCTGCATCCGACTGTTCGACCTCGCAGGAATGATGGGGTGGAAGATTGATGTCGGACAATCAAAGAAACTGAAAGAACATTATTCCGGTTTCTTCCGAGAGCATACATGTGCAGAAATTGCATGGGAGCTATGCCGTCAGCTGACGCCGTTGTACGGATTTGAGAGATTGGACGCAGAGGTCGTGCTTTACTATATCGAATGTTGGGCAAAGTCAGAAGGCATCGACCTTGAATGGCACATCTGTCAGAAGATGGAATACAACAAACAGCGAAAGCGCTTGCACGGAAAGAGATATTAAAATAAGAACCATGACAAAGAAAGAAGAAGCAATCCTGAATAACCTCGTTAAGACGCTGCAAAATTACGAAAACGAATGCTACCGGCAAATGGCATTCATGAACGAGCACAAGTTTGAAATCGAGCGCGAGGCCATCAGATACAAGCAGGAGGCTTTCAACCGCAGCTGGCTGGAAGTTGCTGATGCAATAGACAAGATGAAAACGTTGAAGGAGTGAAAAATGAAACCAAACGAACTGATGATTGGCGACTGGCTACAGTATAAAGGTCAGTACAATGCTTTCACCTTTCGGGTAGAGCAGATAACAAAGCGGAAGGTAGGCTACCACGCAGAGCCTGGCGAGTGCCGGATACACTACCTCCGTCCGTGTGAGTGCCAGCCTATTGCTATTACGAAAGAGATTCTGGAAAGGAATGGATTTGAGCGTTGGGTGGAATATGAGAAATACGAATGGTGCGAAGGCAACGTCGAGCTATGGGTTATCATAGATGCCTCTGTCGTAGGAGAGGAGAAGAACCATGTGATCCATATTGACGCCATGCGGAGTGCAGCAATACCAGTAACTTATCACGATACCATCAAGTACGTGCACGAACTCCAGCATGTCCTCCGACTGTGCAGAATAGAGAAGAAGATTGTACCATAATGGACACCCGGCAACAACATAATGCAAGTGTATCTCCCGACGAGTGGTACACACCCAAATGGATTATCGACTCATTGGGGCCTTTCGACTGCGACCCGTGCGCCCCGATGTCACCGCCCTACCCTATTGCGCCTGTCACGTACAACAAAGAACAAGACGGTCTCTCTCACGAATGGAAGAACGTGGTGTGGATGAACCCGCCATACAGTCGAGTGCTGCTGCGTCAGTTCTGCGAAAAGATGGCAGCCCACGGTAACGGCATAGCACTTTTGGTGAATCGCCAGGACAACCTTCTTTGGCAGGAAGTCATTTTCCCCTCTGCCCGCTCCATGATTTTCATGCGCCACCGCGTGAAGTTCCTGCGTCCGGACGGTACTACCGGCTCTCCGTTCTTCGGATCCTGTCTTGTGGCCTGGGGCGACGAATGCGACCGACGTCTGCGCAAAAGCGGAATAGAAGGGAAATATGTGTTATTAAACATATAATCTGCAAAACACAACTAAGTTTAAATCCATTTTATTGTTTTGCAAAAAAGCGCGGGTAACTTCACAGCCACCCGCGCCCATCGTCTATGAAGCAAATAGTCTATATCTTTGTGTCTCTGTGTTGGTCGAATAAATTCTTCACTCTTCACTCTTCACTTTCTTACGGCGCGACTACGCTCCTTCCCCGGCAACAGTCTCAACAATACCTGTCTTGGAATTGTCAAGCGTGGTGAAGGTCTGCTGCTTGATGTAGAAGGCTACACGTCCGTCGGCATCCCATTGATTGAAGTTCAGTACCGCATTGAGGAACTGGAGGTAGATTCGCTGGTGGACGTTGAGCTGCTGCTGCTTTAGCAGCTGCATCTCTCTTAGCGCCGTGCCACCGTTCGAGGCGGCCACCATCGGCACACCCACAAGACGGGGGTCCACCTGCAGAGCAAGGAAGATGGGCGAAGTGGAAAGTTCCAGTTCTTCCTTTCCTGCCTTCACGACATCGTTGGAGGCTTCTTTAAGATCCACAATTTCTACATTATGGTGCTCCTTTCCGTCCTGCCCAATCCACATCCACTGGCGCATGGTCTTGCCGTGGTTGTCGCGCTGCTGCAAGAACTGTTCCATGGATTCTTCCAGTGCTTCGATAAACTCCTGCTGCTTCCCCTTGTTGCCCTGATAACCTTCATCGGCAAAAACCTGGTCGAGGTAGTCAAGAGAAATGTAGAGGATACGTCCCCAGGTAGTGTTGTTCTCACGCGCCTTGTACTTGTCGTAGAGAATGGTGGCCGAGAAATCGAATGCCTTACTGGTGAAGATACTCCACCATGCGGGTTGCGGATAGTAGGGCTTGTTGAGCGACGGATAGAAGGTGGGACACACGACCCACATCGGACGGGCGTTGATGCGCGACTTCTGGTTGCTGCTGACGATGTAGCGCAGGTCACTGAGAAGGTGCTGCGGCATACAGGCGGGAAACATCTTGATCCGCGTCTCTTCGGGCCTGACCGTGCGCACGGTGCCGATGCCGAGCGTGCGGAATTGGTCTGACACGTAGCAATGGTTGATGTGGTTGTATTCATTGCGTTTCTCCAGGCGGATGCTGTGGGCGGGGATCATGTCAACCTTGTCGATAAGGGGTGCCCATGAACGGCGTAAGCCTTTGTCCGAAAAACCAACCGTCGGATAGAAGATGTCAAGGAATACATGATCCTGCATACACTGCGAGAGGTGCAGGTCCAGGTTGTTTTGGTCGATAAAGTCCTTGGCTCCTATCACGTGTCTCTTGATGTCCAGCTCGTCGGTCTCGTCGTAACCACGCCAGATGCGCTCCCATTCGGCATAGAGCCGGTTCCAGTAGTCGGGACCGAGATTGCGAGGCATGGTAGATGTGCCACGTGGCTCCAGTCCAAGCGTATTGGCTTCCTGAATCGTCATAATGCCGCCGTCGGTCATCACATAGTCGCCGATGAAATGTCGGCGTGTTGCGTCTGCGGTCGTGTCAAGACCGTCAACAAGGCTGACAACACCGTCCTCCTCCTGCTCTTTCTGTTTCTTCTCCAGCTGTTGCAGTATCCTGTAGCCGGCGTCCTTCATGTCGCACAGCGTGCCGTCTGGGAAACGGTACATCAGTGCCGGTCCAAGACCGCAGATGGTGTCTGCGATATAGCGGAGCGGAGCGGCGGTGTATGGCGACGACTGCGCCAAAGGAGGTATCACGGAGGGAATGCTGTTGCCGGGCCCCCATTTGATGTAGCCCAGACCGAGAGGCGTCTTCTCGTCCTTGTCGTACACAGCAGTCACGGCGTTCTCATCGCGGCTGTCAAACTGCCAGGCCACCTGCACCAGCGGGCCGGTACTCCAGCTGCCATTACCCATGCACGTTGCCGTGTCTTTGACTTCGCCATCCGACGGGTCTTTGTCACCTAACGAGAAGCTGGTGGTGCGCCCTTTCTTCAGCAGGTCGATGGCAATGTAGCGCCTGGCGTTGAGTTCGCTGTTCAGCCGCTCAAACTCCTGCCTGCTGCCAACCTTATGTACGAGTGGAGAATTATTCTTCTTTCCCATATCTTTCGCATTTGTTTCTACTCGCCAATATACCGCCTGCTTCTGTCAAAATCAAGGGCATTGCAATTTCTTCCAAAAATGTTTTGCAATTTCAAAAAATCTTTCTATCTTTGCAACGTCAAACAAGGAACCACAACAGAGAAATGGTGTTCCCGAACGTCCTTAAAGGTTGGGGCTTCATGTCGGACTCTGAAGCCAGCGTCTGCGCATCCGACTTAAAACAAACACCGGCAGAATCGGGACTAATAGGTAAATAGCCATTTCGCACCGGATAGAGGGGCAGGCCGAACGGTCTGTCCCTCGCTTTGTTTCTCTCCTCCAGACAGTCTTCGTTACAGATTGTGTCAAGTTCAATCATGGCTTGTCACCGGCAATAATCAGATGCCCTCCTTCACCACAGAACCATTGCTTGCCGTTTAAGAAATGCTGTGTCGCAACAATGTCGATACTCTTCACTTGTCTCTTACTGGAAAAACCGTAGTCCGCCTGGTCGAGCCGTTCTTTAAGAACATCAGCCGCTTCGTCAAAAGAATGGGCAATGACATGGAAATTCCCAAGCCCGTTCCTGACAAGATAGAGGTTCTTGTCTCTTCCGTCGATAGGCGCCTGCTCTTCCTGTTCACAAACAGCAGGTGGATAGTATTTCCATTCCAGCTCAATGGTTTCCTCGTCGGTGATGACGCTGAGTTCATCTTCTGTCTCCAATACATAGCACGGGTACTTGCCGTCCCAAAAACGGTGTGTCACTCTCAAGTGCTCTTTGTATGGTTTGTTATCATACAAACTCGCCAATTCACAGCCCTCTTTCGTTTTCACGATGTCGCCCACATCAAACAGGTATTCGACTTTCTTTGTCTTCTCTTCCATAGTGTTTTGAATCTTATTGAATGAATTTTAAAATTCTTTCCGGTATGCTGCTATGCAGCTGCCAAATCACCCCCTCGGCATCACCAGGTTCCTGAACCGTCCGCGCAACTGACCGCCGACCTTCTGCTTCGCCACGTTTCTGAACTTCACACCAAGTATCAAATCGTCAAGCGCATCGGTAATATCCGTCCGGGTACGGGGGTCGCCACCCAACGATTCCTCGCTGGTGCTCTTCAACTTCTCTTTGCTCTTGTCCTTCTTGAACGTGCCGGGTATCAGTCCGGCATTCTCGATGGCGGTAATCAGATAGTCGTTACGGCCTGCCTCGCTGTTGACGCGCAGGAACGGTCCCGTCCTGCCAGAAAGGATGTCGTTGATGACTTGATACTTGTCGCGGATGACGGGTATCTCAATGTCCGTCACCTTCCAACCCAACGACTGCAGCTCGTTAACCACCACCCTGTCGAAACGGAAATCCTCGGCTCCCTCCACAGCGTAGGCGGTACTGCCTCCCTGCTTGATGGTGGGGGTGTAGAAAAACAGAATCTCTCCGTTCCGACGGAGGAAGGTGCGATAGTAATTGGTCACATCGGCACAAAGACTGCGCAGTTTGCGCTCGTTCATCACGAACATCGACTTCAACACAAGCAGGCTTTCACGTCCCTCGAACATCCGCGTCTGTCCTATCACCGCGCAGTTCAGGTTGGCATTGCAGTCGATGGCGATGCACAACGGCTGGTTGTAGTCCAGATCGGTGTCGAGAACGCAACTCTCCCCGGCTCGTTGCGCCTGGTCGAGGTCGATGGTCTCCGTCTCGTAGGCCGTCGGCCAGTTCTGCACGTCCAGTGCCTTGCCTTTCTGCTTGACCGTGAACTTGTCGGCAATAAGGTCGTAGGTGGTGATGTCGTCGCAGGTGTAGCCGTGGATGTCTATGTCCCAGTTGGCATAATAGCCGTCCTTCGCCGCTCCTTTCTTCTGACCGAGTATCTGGATGCGGAACATCAGGTCGGGCAGCTCGCGCTTCATCTGACGGATCCATGCCTCGCCGCCTAACATGGCGGCATTCTCGATGGAAGAGAAATTCCAGAAGGTTTCCGACTGTGAGCGCAACAGGTGGAGCTTCTTCAGGAATACTTCGTTTTGCGACAGTTCCACAGCCATCCGTGGATTGATTCTTTCAAGGTATTTCAGCTCGGCCAACATCTCCGCAATCTGCGCGTTGATGTCCTTGGTCTCGTACTGTTCTTCCTTCTCCCAGGCGCATTCTCTTTGAGTCAGACCGGCATCGGAAACCCAAAGCTGACTCAGCCAATAGGGATTCACCTTCGGGTCGGTGCCATATCCCCAACGTTTCTGCTCGGTCTTTCGGGCTGACACGGGCATAAAGTCACCACGGAGCGTTGGCAAGACTTCTTCTTTCACGCGTGACCACGGAAGGTATTTGGTCTCGTCACCGATAAGAGCGGCAAGGTTCAAACCGTTGGCACTTCCCTTCACGGCCATGGAGAGCATCTGCCATACAAAGCCGTTCTGGAAATGAACGCAGTTCTCCCATTGCCGGGGACGGGCCAACGGCATCTCCCAACGTAGCTTGGCAGGGGCCTGACCAAGAAAGAAGAATTTCTCGAAACCCAGAGAACTGACCACCTTCAGGGCGTTGGGCATCGTGCGGGTGTAGAGCTGCTTGGCACTGGCACCGACGAAACCGCCCATCTGACGCCTCAGTCCGAGAACGCACTTCACCATGTGCAGACCGATGTACGAGGTCTTTCCGAAACCGCGGGCTGCACGCACCTTCGTGCTCCTGGAACCAAAGTTGTAGATGTCAAGCTGACCACGGTGCAGGTATATCTTATGCACACCGTCGCCTAAGAGATCTACTGCCCCACCCTCTTCGGGCTTAACATCCTCTATGTTCGGCAGCATCTTCGCCTCCAAGGTGTCACTGCTTATGTTAGGGTTGGTTCCTATCCTGCTCATTCCTGGTCCACCTTGCAAGTAATCTCGTATCGCTGACTGTAGTACGGTGTCAATGGTTGCATTGGCAAAGTTAATGGCTGGATAACTGGGTAAGGTGAAGGAATGGTTATCTCCCGTGGCTTGTCAATGATAAATGACAACAGGAAGAAATAATCATCGTCATTGATAATTTTTAGCCCATTCTCATTTCTCTCGTCTCTAATACCATTTAGTATCTCAATGGCCTTACGTTGTTGTTCTGTCATAACTGGAAGTATATATAATAGAAAAATCAATCATTCACAATCCGTTGGTAAGGAACTTCCCAAACTTTCCGTATGACCTTTCGCTTCCATCAACGCCACCTTGTCTTCAACCAGCTTGCGCTTCTCGTCAACAAAGCCGCCGTATTTGGCTATGATGCGTTTCATCTCGGCATCGTCGTAGTTCTCCTTCGTGTCGTCCACCTCGCGGATGTCGGTGACAACCACACTGGGAAGGAACGCCACTTTGCTCATGTCCGCATTCTGATCTTCTGGCTGGTCCAGACGGTCGAGCTTCATCAGCAGCTTCGCACCGGCTTCCATGTCGTGACCGTTGTCGGTCTGGGCACCCATCTGCATCAGACGGTCGGCAGTCACGCGCACCTTCGCCTCGCTCACTTTACGGCTCGGAGCAGAGATGTTTTCTACCACAAAGTCGAACAGCATTTTGTCGCGTTGCGCCGCACGCCATTCACTCGACTTGTCCGAATATTTACCCTTGGCCAGTTGCTTGAACATACCGAAAGCGTCAAGAAACGGGTTCTTCACCCATATCCAATACACGTGGCTCACACGTGCCAGGCGCTCACGATGAACAGGCTTTAGGTCAAGGTCGTCAATGGGGACGCCTTTCTCAAAGTGAATCAGCGACCCACTCATCAATCCCTGTGGTAATACACTCGGTTGTGCCATAATAGTAGTATCGTTCGCTTCGTTCTGTAAACTGCGGCATTGCCGCAGTCAATGATTAAATATTGCAGCGGTCACACCGAGGATAACAAGGCAGCATGACCGCTGCATGTCAAAAAAGTAATTCCTGAAACATGACACTCACAGATTTAGAGTCTGTAGTATCGTTGTGGGAACGGGTGTTCATAAACTCAAACATAGGGTAATAATACCCGTTCCCGTTATTCTCGCGGGAATGCCGGATCGTAATCGCGAATCTCGCCCGTCACAGCATCTATAAAGAGTACGTCGTACACGTCGCCGAACACCCACTGCACGTTGCAGTCCTTGGGCCCTACGGGATAGCGGAGCGTGAGAAAATTGCAGTCCTGGGGAAGTACACCGTTATATTCCTTCAGTTTCATCAGCGCCTGCTCTGCAGTAATCTTAATCTCCTTGTCGCTCATGTCAGCATCCTCTATCCATACATCGTTTATAGGGAAGGGAATCTGCACGCCGTATTTTACGTGGTCGGTGATATACTGCACCTGCGGGCCACGCTGGTTGTCCCAGTAGAAGAATACATCCCTGATGCTGACTACGTGCAGGTCGTCGATGTTCTCCATCGTCACCGTGTCGTTCAGTATCACGAGGCTGTTGCGCCATTGGTACTTGCCGTTTAGGGCAATCGTGTGCCCCTCGTCCTGCAGGTGCTGAATCAGCCCGTACATCGTCTGCCTGTGCAGCGCCTGAATATGGCTCACACCTGCCGTGAAGTCCTGAACAACACCATCATAGTCATGGTAAAATACTGCGGGCTCTTTGGGCTCACCCTTGCCACAACCATTGCAGGAACTGAATCCTGCCATCACACTGAATGCTCCCAGCATCAGTGTAAAAAGATAACGCATCTTTTTCATCTTCTTCATGTTTTGTCGTTGTTAATAATGTTGTCTATCGTCATGTATGCTGCTGTGTCACAGCAGCCAAACCGTCAGTCTTCGTCTTCCCATTCCTCTCCGTCCTCCCATCCGTCACCACCACCGGCACTCGTGCCTGAGTAGTCATCGCGTTCCCGTAGGAACATCACGCGGGAATTACCAAGCCAGTGCCAACGGAATCCCATTTCGAACAGCAACTGCTCGGCGGCAGGCCAAGGGTCGCCGGCCTCGATGGTGGCGCGTAGTCCCATCGCATCACGCAACTGCCTCACGTCCATCACCTCGCAGTCCTCAGAGAATTTGGGCATAGAAAGCCACCGCCCGGCAAATCCTTCTACTGAAGCCCGGGTATTCTCCTTTAGCGCCTCAATGTCAGTGACGTGTATCTCGTTTCCTTCGTCTCTACCCTTTCCCATAAGCCTCTTTCGTTACGTATGTCGCTGTGCCACAGCAAACATCAAGGTTCCACATACATCTCCTCATCCACACACAGGTTCAGCGGCTCCTCTCGCTCAAACTGTATCATGACGGCAAACCAGCCATTCTCCAGTGGCCCGACGGTCGTAATGTCAAAAAGGGCATTGTCGAGGTTTATACGCGCATAGTCGCCGTCGATATTCTGTGCTACTTCCTTGTCGTGCTTATCCTTAATCCAAGTGAGGAATTGCTGCGCATGGTACCACGCTTCTTCCTTCGCCTCTGCAGCAGCGTCGCCATCAGCCATGTCTCGCGCCCTGACAAAGAAATAGACAGGGTAGTCTCTAACAGGTCGCTCTATCGGACCGCCACCTTCCACGCTGCTCTCCATCATCACAAACGGGGAGAACTTATTGCTGATGCCTTTCGCCATCTCCACAACGCCCGCAGTAGAGTCAGTCAGGTAGAAACGCCTGTTCCCGTTGGTCGTTGAATCCAGCATCGGCTTGTACGTCTGACACCACTGCCTCACAATCGAATGAAAAGTCATAGTAGTTTTTGTGTTGGTTTATAGTTATCGAATGATTGTTCTTTCTCGACGGGATCTTTCTCCGTATGCTGTGTTTTTGTTGCATCCTTAATATCAATCCCAAAATGCGCCGATGCCGCAACAATCTTCTCGTCTTTCAATGCCGCGTCGAGAGATTCCAGTGTCAGATACTCTTTCCAGTTCTCCTTCCACTGTTCAATGCGCTTCTCCCGTGCCTTCCCTTCCGTACCGCGCCTCGTGTCGATAAGCCACTTCCGCAGCTCCCTGCGTCTGTGCTTCTGCTCAGAGGTGAGCTCGGGCTTCTCCCGCCCAGCCACCGTGACCGACGGTTCTCCGTCGGCGACCACTCTCGCATTGCCAAACACATCAACCTCTATACGCCCGCTCTTCACCAGCTTTTCCCACTCTGCATCCAGTTCATTGTAGATACGCCTAACGGCATTGTCACAGGCAGTGGCCTTCTTGGCCCAGACTGCCATGTCGTCAGGACTGGACTGCGGAGAACCCATTAGCAGCCGGGCTTTCTCCCTGGCATAGTCAAGTTCGCGCAACAGGTCTTTCACCTTTGCCGCCCGCTCCTGTGTCTTCACCGGCAGAAGATGCACATATTGGTCGATATGCTTTGGCCGCACTGGCACAGCAGCCACCGTGCTTGTTGGTTTTTCTATAGGATTCTTGTCCACCGACGTTACAGCCACCGTGCCCGCTTTCGTGTCAGCCACAGTGCCCGCCGGTTTTCCGGTGGGTATATAACCTCCTCCGACGGCCTCCGCTTCTTTCAGGGTTTTTCCCGAAGGCTCTTCTTTCGGTTTTTGGTGCACAGGTGCACCTGCTCCTCTCGTGTCAATGAAGGAGATGGAAGAGAGTGTCCTTATCATATTGTTGATAGCCCTCTTTGCTGACTTAATATATAGCAAATCGGGAAGCCACGTGTCTGCACTGTTCACCAACGCACTCAAAAGCTGTGCTCCCTCCTCGAATGCCTGGCACTCGGCGTCATTCCAACTTACGCTGACCATCAGCACGTTTTGCAGACGGGCATCAAAGTCGCCAGCCCTAACGGGCAGCAATCGACCCCCATAGCGCAGCCACTGCCCTACCCTATCCTTGTACGCCTGGCGCTCCGCCACCGTCATTTTATCGTAACGTTTCAGATATTCGTCACTCTGTATTTTCCGTACCATATCTATGTTTTTTGTATGCCGTTTGTACAGCACCATGGTTTTCTTTTAAGCGCAAGATAACCGCCGTTGATTCCCAAATCAAGGGCAAACTTCCATTATTCGAAATGTGAAAGTTACTTAAATAATCATTTAATTATTTGCTTATTTACTCAATTAATCATATCTTTGCAAAAGCTACAACATTTTAGGATTCATCAAAACATTACGTCTATGGTAAAGAAAAGCAAGACACACTCGCTGCGTCACATCGTGGCCGTGTCAAACAACAAAGGCGGTGCCGGAAAGACAAGCACCGTACTCAACCTCGCGTCGGCCATCGCACGACGCATTGAGGGCTATCGTGTTCTCGTCATCGACTGCGACCCGCAGCGCAACCTCTCTTACTTCCTTGGATGGGACGACCGACGCGAACTGGAAGGTTCACCGACCATCTACACAGCTTTGTGTAACGAGCAGCAAGGACTACCTGTGTATCGAGCTGACAACGGCCTGTATTTTACACCGGCATCGGTCAACCTAAACGGAATCGACGCCATCCTCTCTCTGCGCCCCAATCCCAGCAAGGCACTCGCAGAAATACTCCAGCGACCTATCGACGACCGCTGTCCTGTAGGCTGCAACAGTGTTGCAGCTAAAACCCCTCCCCTCCCCTCTTCCGTTAACGAGGCTTTCGACTTCATCTTTATCGACACACAACCTGCCATGTCGCGCATGACATACAACGCACTGTACGCCGCAGACGGGTACATCATCCCGACCGAACTGGAGGAAGCCAGCGTAAAAGGAATGACGAATATCGCCGTGGCCGCTGGTAAGGTTGCATCAGACACGGGACACCTTGCTGTCCACGGAATACTCATCACGAAGATGGATGCCAAACTGAGGTCGGCAAAACTTTATGAGCCACAAATCAGACAGGCATTCCGCGAGACATTCAAAACAGCCATCCGACGATCTAAGGATATTATCGAGAGCCAGGCATTGCGCGAGGATGTCTATACTTCATACGCAGGTGGTAGAGCCGCCGAGGACTACACAGCTCTCGCTAAGGAATACTTAAAGAAATTTACTTAAATAATCATCTGCTCATTTGCTTACTTACTCAATCAATCAAACAATACCTTACTTAATAAATAATCATATAAGCAGATAAGCGTTTGATTACATAAGCGTATAAGTAAATGATTGTATGAGCATTTCAGTGGATAAGCAGACAAGCATATAAGTATTTGATATTCTAAAACGAAGCAAGCCTGTGTACCCTGAAGAATAAGCAAATAAGCAAATAAGCAGATAAGCGTTCAATTAAATAATTCGATAATCAAATAATTAAAACATGGCTAAGAAAGATAGATTCAAACAAATGCAAAAGGAGGGTGGGGGAGCACTCTCCTCATTCCAGGAGATAGTAGAGAACGCGAAGACCGTGGCAGCCATAGAACAACAGGCGCATGGGCAACAGTCGCCCAAAATAGAGGGTCAAAACGACGCTCATGCGGGCGCGGATTCCATGAATGGTAAGCCGTCGGCAACAGACGGAGGGGTAGGGACACTGTCTTATGAACCGCCCCGATTCATGAGACTACCCAACCCGCAACTGCCCATCAATATCTACAACCTCGTAAGTAACTACTGCAACTCGTTCTCCAATATGACACGACAGGACTTCGTGGAACTGGCCATCATCGAGAAACTGCATAACGATTCACTTATGACCGATGATGAGTTCAATACCCGACGCGACGAAATACGAAATCGTCCGCCGCGAGGACATAGGAAAAATACAAAAAATCAAACAAGTAAATAAGCATCCAAGCATTTAATCATATAATCATCATGCAAAGGTACAGTCACGACTACACACTTCCACAATATGCAGACCAGCTGTTGCGCGAAGCTCAGCTCAGTATTCGGCAGGATAAACACTACGAGGCAGAGAAACGCATCAACGAGGCCCGCAAACTTCTCCAGCAATATCTTGCCCAGGACAACATGATTCCTGATGATGATGTCGAAGGGGGATGGGTTCGCGCCTGCGACATAGAAACCGTTTTTATTTCCGGCAAAGATATTTCGGAAAAGATAAAGGGGGTTGAACGGCGTAATAAATAGTAGAACACATCTCCATCTCTCAAAACATCCAGGCAGCTACATACACTGTCTGGATATTTTGTTTTTTTTTGAAACTACCATTTCGGAAAACTCTATGCAGGTGCGTGCGCGTGTAACGCGGCCAAGAATGACCTGCTATATCGGAAAACTCCATCGGTTTGCAATGCCAAAATACCTACCAACTCGGAAAACTTTCTTGCCAGTTTTATTTGCTGACTATATCCAAAATACTTGTAACGTATTGAAAATCAGGAATATTTTATTTACTTATCATTTGCTTGTCAATAGTCATTTCCTCTTTTCAGTAAAAAATAAAATCTCTTCTCGAATCGTTTTTAAATATTCTTCTTTTATAGAAACATATATAGAATAATATATATGCTTCAGAAACATTGCTGATAATCAGTAACTTACAATAAAAAGTTTTCCGAGTTGGTAGGTGTGTGTTTTCCGAGTTGGTAGGTACTGTTTTCTCTGGTTAGTAGGCAGAAGTTTCGCCTGTTGGTAGGTGAAAGTTTTCCGAGTTGGTAGGTAAAAAGCATGAGGTTTCCCGAGTTGGTAGGTGAAAGTTTTCCGAGTTGGTAGGTGTACTATGTTAGCCAAAATGATAGAAATAGTTTACCGAAATTGAAGACATAATTTTCCAAAACAAAAGGGTTAGTCTGATAACTTGTTGAAAACCAAATGATAAAAATACCAACGAAAATAGTTATTTTTATTTGAAAAAATTTGGAAGTTACAAAATATTGGTTTATCTTTGCCAACGATTAAAGCTACAACAAACATCATGACGACAAAGAAAACGGCTGGAGGCAATAAGCCAAAGGCAAAGAAATCACGCAAGAAGAAGGCGGTGACGCTGAGTCTGCAGGACTTGATTACGCAACCCCGACAACTGGCTCACCTACCCATGATGAACAAGGTGACGGGGTATCGCGTTCTCATAGCCGTACTCCAGCGGCTGCAAGGGTTGTGGAAAATATCGAAGGGGCTGCCTAAAAGCGACCGCAACGGACAACTTTACCTGAACTTTGTTACTGATGAGTTCCAGGTGGTACGACAGAAAGAGGGGGTGTATAATGAGGGTGACGTGGTTTTTAAACTGCATCTCTCCGACATCGCAGATGATCCTCACTACGACGAGGCACGCACCGCACTTCAATCACTGACGCATGTGCAGTGCTTCATACCCGACAAGGAAAATCCCGGTGATTACCGAACGGAGAACCTGATGCAGATAAAAGGACGACGCGAAAACGGGAAATTCGTGGGAACGGAGTTTGAAGTCATCGTTCCGCGGCTTACTGCAGAGAATACACTCGACATCAATCTCTTCGGCGGCTATACTCGTTTCGTGGGATATACAGCCGGCAGGTTGCGTTCCAGCTTCTCTTATCCGCTTTACATCTATCTTTCCGAAGAATGGCGACACCATGGAGAACGATTCGTTATACCTATGGCCGACCTTCGACGACGACTGGGATTCGTCAAGGATGCTGACGACCCGGAACGTGAGAACCGATATGCTTCGTGGTCGCAGTTCTGCGACAAGGTGCTGAATCAGGCTCAGAAGGAATTGAACAACCTGGCTAAGAGCGGTGGGGCTGACTTCACATTCTCCTATCAGGGACTGCTCCACGGTACACCACTGCCGACCTACAAGCGTCCTGATGCTGTCGCATTCACCATCCTGCCTACAGAGGCTGGACGCTCTATCAAGGAGGAAAACGACTATGCGCCCAACAAGGCCATCGCACAGAAACTCATGGTGGAGTTCTTTCACCTGCACGTTAATCAGGCGCGGGCCTTCCTCCGACGTGTCAATCCTGGCATCATGACGGGCTTCGTGGCTCAGTTGCAGATGTGGCACGACGAGTTCATGGGAGGTCGGCATACTGACGTGAAGAACCTACCAGGATGGGCTTACACTTCTATCGACGAGTACATCCGAAACGAAGAGTCTAAGTATTTTACACCAGCAGAGGAAATTTCCGTCGAGCCTGTTGCAATACATCAGCAACCAGAAAGTATGGAACTCTTTGGTAACGACTAATATCAAACATACATGGAAAGCCATCAATCACTTTGGAACCAATGCCTGGCACTCATCCGGAAGAAGGTGGACCGGCACGTCTATGATGTCTGGTTCAAGGATGTCGTTTGTGAGCGTTATGACGAGCAGCGCAAAACGGTCGTACTTTGTGTCCCAAGTCGATACGTCGTGGAATACATCGAGGAAATCCATTTGCCACTGATGAAATGGGCGCTTAGCTCATGTTTCGGAAACAACGTGTCACTCAAATATCGCCTTGCCGAAAACAAACCGTCTGCAACCGTCAACTTCCAGAGAGCCGAATCTGGCCCATATCAGAATCGTGTACACATCACCATCACAAATGCACGCGAGCGACTGGAAACGGAACTGCACCGCTTCCTCGGCGACAAGGCTCAATGGCTGCCAGCCTACGACCGCGTGGCAGAATGGCTAAACGACAACAAGGGTAGGGGACTGCTGCTGGTAGGTACTACAGGACTGGGAAAGACCATCATCTGCGAGAGAATACTGCCTGCTATCTTCGGACGAAACGTGCTTTCGGTCAAGGCTACGGATATGAGGGCAAAACTCGACGGACTGCTGAAAGAGCGTGTGGTAATCATCGACGGACTCGGGCGTGAACCGGCAAAACACTACGGAAATCCAGATGACTCGTTCTTCCAACTCTGCGACGCCGCCGAACAGAACGGGAACCTGCTCATCATCACCACCAATCTCTCCACCACACCCGTCAATGACCCGCGTTACCCGCTATCTATCCAGGAACGCTACGGCAACGAGGTGATCAGCCGACTGCGCTCCATCGTCCGCGCCATTGAGTTCAAAGGAACAGACATGCGGAATTGACATAATGCTTAATTACTCCCTCCCTTCGGGAGGGGTAGGGGTGGGTTTCCTCTTGCATCTCCGCTGCCATTCCCGCCTGATGGCCTCCGTGTACATGTCCGGCGTGTCGGTATCCATGCAGAAATCTTCTATCATATCTATAGAAGGATATTTCTTGCCCTTCATCTTCCTGGCATACTCGGCATTAAATTCCTCCACGGCTTTCCAGAACTCGCGCCTGAGCAACTTCTGCATGGCTGTGGTCTGCTCCTTACCAAAGCATACGTCAAGCGTCCACGGCCGCAATACGCCATTCTTCGTCAGACACATCTTTGGACACTCGATGGGAACGTACAACTTCAGCAGCTCTTTCGTCATGCCGTACTCGCGCTCAATTACACCGGGATCCAGTTCCATACCGGCACACAGACAGTTCTTCCGTGTCCCGCTCATGGAGTTGCCGGCAGGGCGCTTCTCCATCATATCCTCCACGGTTTCCATGCGCAGCACTTCCCTGGCACCAGGAAGATGCTGAACGCACACTACGCGCTGGTCCTTGATTCGCGCACCGCCGCCCAGCTCGTGCTGCAGCCAGCCGTGCATGTAGTCCGTCATCTTCAGCCACGTTATCGGTGGTATTTTGTAGTTCTTCTCCATCTCGACGGCAAAGTTAGTCATTTATTTTTTCTTCGCCAAAACCTTTCAGAATTATTTAAATTCGGCAAATTTCGGCAATTTATCTGACTTTTGCGAAATTTTCTGATAAATTTAAATAACTGCTGATAGTCAATAAGTTACGGACAACAAAACGTCAATTTTGCTGAAAAATTTCGCAAAACGCCAAATAACTGCAAACGTACTGTGTATCAATAAGTTAAAGAGATATTTTTTCGATTTCGGGAAAAATAGGGGTTTTCCGACAAAACTATTTTAAAAATGTTTTTTATTAACTATCTTATCAAAGTATATACTTCACCATACACGCACAACGCTCCCTTATACCCACATAAAATATAAAAAAAGAAAACAAATAAAAATAAATGATTGATTATCAATAACTTATAAATATATATAACATAATTACAATATTATTTTTTACAACTTTATTCTATACAATATCAATAAATAACCGCAAAAATTTTAACTAAATAATTGATAATCAGCGTGTTGCGCGTTATATGTCGTTTTGCGAACGCTTAAATAACTGCCGAAATTGCGGCAAAAATCTGAGGCGGCTTTAAAGATAACTATCTAATATCTTGGCATTTACGTTGAAAATCACTACTTTTGCAGCGAAAATCCTTTTGCTAAATGACTTGTCGCAGAGCAGGCATTGAACATCCAACCAATTACAAATGCGTCTGCGCTACGACGAATGACCACCGTGAGGTGAGATTTCATTTTTGCCGTTTTTGATAAGGCTTGTAATGTTAATGAGGATGGCTTTGTGTCCTCGTCGCTGCCGACCAGTTGTAGCTCTTCGGTTGGCAGCGTTTTTTTGTTTTCAACGCCCTTGATTTTTTTCGTGAGATTTCGTATTTTCCTTGTAACGTTATAACGACAGAAATATGTTCAGCTTTTTCAATAACCCATTTGGATTCGATAACAATATGTTTCCATCCATGAAAGATCTCACGCAGGAAGAGCGTAATGAGGTATGTGAGAAAATGACCGTTTACGGATGCGCCGTTTATCTGATAGGTTTTGTACTCGTAATTCTAACATGCGCTATCTTTGCCGGATGCCGCACAAAGTACACCCCAGTCGTCGAGATCCGAGACAGCATCCGCACCGAGGTAACTACCAATACGGTCATCATACCCGACACACAATATGTCACGCTGCCCGCACAGGTGGTAGAGCGCACGACACCCGACACTACCTCTACACTTCGCATCTCCTTTGCCGAGAGCACGGCTGCCATTCGTGGTGGCCTGCTCTTCCATAGTCTTCGAAGTTTGGACACACCACTACCGGTACCCGTGCAGCACAAGGAAACCACACGCGACAGCATCGTGTATCGCGAGAAGGAGGTGCCGGTTCCCGTGCCGGTGGTGAAGGAGGTGGAACGGCAGTTCACCACCTGGGAGCAAATGCGCCTCTGGATGGGTAATCTGGTTCTTGTCGCCCTCGCACTCGCCGCCGGCGTATGGATCATCCGGAAACGTACATGGTGGCTCAGGCTCTTTAAGAAAATCTGAAATATCGATATCTTGTTATAACGTTATTATAAAACAAAAATGAAAAGAAACAAAGACCTCATATACATCTCCGGGCCAATGTCATCGGTGCAGCGAGAACAGTACATCGCCCGCTTCCGTCTTGCCGAGCAGCTGCTTCGCCAACAGGGTTACACACACATCGTAAATCCTGTGCGCGTATGGACGTGCCGCTTCCCGTGGCTCTTCCGCATCATCGGCTACAAGCTCACCCTGTTCTACGACCTCTGGCTGTTAACCCGCTGTAACCGCATTTACAAGATGCCCGGCTGGCAGCAGTCACGCGGTGCAAACATCGAAAGTTGCGTGGCCTACCATTTCGGCGTGTTCGGACTTGCAAAGCCCGCCCGGGATGTCCTCGATAAGGCCATCGAGAAACTTGTCAGGAAACAGGCTGCCGAACTCCCGCCGCCACCTCCATCGAAATAACGTTATCACGCAATAACGCAATAATGCAATAATATTAATATTAAAGTGAAATGAAAAAACTCAATGAACAACTGTGGGCCGTGGCGAAGGAATATGCACGGCTTTTCGGAGAGGTCATCGGCATGGAACCTGAGTTCTGGGTGTCTGATGATCCTTTCCTTTGCTGCTTCGGAGACACGATGTTCTTCTCGCTCGACGAAATGCGGCAGGTCATCGACCGCCTGCCAGAGTATGTCCGCCGCTACGGATCACGCGAAGCTGTTGGAGAGGAAATACAGGCATGGGTAAACTGGTGGCTCGATGGCATAAACCACGAAGATATAATGCTGGAGCGCGTACTGCCGCATGTTACTCATCAGCTCCGACCGAACATCAACCTTTGTTCCTGGCTCGACGGCTGTCCCCGTGAGGACCGCCGTCCATGGAGCGGCCCCGATGCCGACTTCCTCCGTCTGCATAACGACCACGAAACCCTCCTGCGTCTTATCCGCGAATACGGCCCCGACCGTGAACTGAAGGTTGTCCTTGGTGATGTTGACATCGAACTCAAAAAAGAGACAGAGGCCAAGCGTGAGCGCGACGAGAAGGAGTGCCGCTACCTCCTGAAGAAGTTCCAGGAGAATCCGGCTACCCGGCTACCCGGTTAAAAATTCTTCACTCTTCACTCTTCACTCTTCACTTATATGAAAACCCTCGCCCTTTCAGAACTCCGTAGAGTAGCCGAACGCTCGCGCCTGGTAAAAGTCCCTCCTTCCTCTGGGAGAGGAGTAGGGGGAGAGGCACTGGAGCGCATCCCCTGGCGCGTGTGGTACGTGGCCGCCAGCAATGGCGACGTGATCCGTGGCGAAGAGGTTGTCACCATAGCCGTCTATCCCGACGACGGCCCCGGTGCATACCCCTCGCGCCTCGTGCAGTTCACAGCCTCCGGTCAGACCCGCCGACTGCGCGACTGCTGCATCCTCCAGGCCAATGATTTCATCCTGCGAATTTGAGTTTAGGACAAAATCCCCCTTTTTGTCCATCACATTTAACAAACAATAACAAAAAAATAATGCTCGACAATCTGAAATGCAAAATCGGATTACACAAGCCAGCGCAACATCATCAGACGTTCAAGTATGAATGCCGCACAACAAATAAAGGTCGCAGTAAGAAAAGGTGGATGACGGTGGCAAAGGAAATAGTTACCGTGACATACTGCGAACGATGCGGCAAGACACTCAGTACTAAGCAACGCTGGCGGTGGCGGTAGCAAATTCTTCACTCTTCACTCTTCACTCTTCACTTAAAAATAGATTCTTCACTCTTAACTTGAAACCTCATGCACCCGAAAAAATACTTTCAGCATTTCGCCGCCGCCGTCGTAAAGCGCAGCGGCATCAGCAGACCCACGGTAGAAGCCGTGCTGCCTGCAGTCTTCGATGAAATCCGTTACCAGCTCACCGAGGGATGCCTCTGTGTCCCCATCGAATCGTTCGGCACCTTCGCCGTAGTAGAAATCCCAGAGCGCCAGCGACGCTACACCTACAAAGGCCGCGACGAGATCCGCACGCTACCTGCCAAGCTCCAACTGAAGTTCGCCCCAACAGCTAACCTTCGCCGTGAGGTCACGGCCCAGCGCTTCGACCCATCACGTCACTCCTTCTCTCGCCACCTGGACGATCCGCCCATCCGCAAGCGTAAGCGCATGGGGTATAACGACCGCCACGAAGTTTACATCCAGCCGGTTTCGCCAAAGTCATCCAAAGACAAAAACACCAACAGCCCATCTTCCGAGTGAAAGATGGGCTGTTATGATATAGTGGAGTAGGGGCTACGGCTCCACCGTTCCGTTTTCTCCGTCGTCACCGTCGAAGCCGGCGTAGATATCGGCCTCCTTGAACGTGGCATCCTCGAACAACTGACGGGCGCGGAAGCGCTTGCCCAGGAACAGGTTCATGTGAACACCCTTGATACAGTTGGCCGTGAAGTCAGCCGCTGTGCTGCAGCCGCGCGTCTCAATGCCGATCTTGAAAATGCCCAGCTCGTCGAACTCAACCGACTTTCCTTCGAGCAGCAGCTCGCGCAGACAGTTCTCCATCTCCACCAGTACACCACGGATGGTACCCTCGGAGAACACGCAGTGGTGGTTGGCCATGTGTGTGATAAACTCCTCGAACGTCACCCGCTCGTGTGTGGCACGGGCGTAGTATTTCATGTAGCTACTGGGCGTCTGCTCGTTCTTGTTCTGGTACTTTTTGTAACGGATCATAGTAACAAAGTTTAAAGGTTCTTTGGCAATATCGCCGCTACAAAGATACACCATCCTCCTGACCCCGTATCGGTTGCTTCATATTGCCGTCGGTTATCGTCGGTTAAGGTCGGTAGAAAACGATTGAATCCCGTCGGAAAACCGTAACTTTGTACCGTGAATACTTTCAGACTAAGAGAATACGGACGCACGGAGCTGGCCCAGCTCTACTGTCCCGACATCACCCCTGATGCCGCCTGGCGCAAGCTGCGTCAGTGGATAGACCGTTTCCCCGGACTCAACGAAAGTCTCGCTGCCAACGGCTACACCCCTCGCTGCCGTTCCTTCACACCCGCCCAGGTCCGCCTCATTGTAGAGGCCATCGGCGAGCCCTAATTTCATTAACATATTTTTTATACCGATCTTTCCCCAAAACCATCATAGTTTTTCCCCAAAACCAGCATGGTTTTAAAAAAACATGCCGGATAGACTCTTAACTGGAAATTATTATCTTAAAAAATATTAAGCAATTTGTTTTATAAAATAAAAAACCATACTTTTGCACTTGAAATTATTTATAAGCTACAACAAAATAGTATGGAAAAGGTAAAAATTTCAAGCGATACGCTTTATAAGTTTTTAACAGAACACAATGTAAAACAAGTGCGGATTGCCGAAAAGATGGGTATTTCGGTTGCGTCTCTTACGTCATGTTTTAAGCATCAGTTAATAAATAATGGTGTGCCACGTAATTTCACCGTTCAGAACATCAATCGTATGAATGTTGCCATCTCTCAGATAGCCGCTGAGCTTCGTATGTGTCTTTTGACTTTTGGTAGCGACAAGACATATACCAATCAACGAGGTGTAACTTATGATCCTGCATTGGTGGCTCCCCTGAAAAGAATAGGTAAATACATGAATCTGACCGCCCTTGTTGCCCGTGTGTTGGGGTGGAATCAGGACAAGAAAGAAACAACTATCGTTTCTCCATCTTCAAAAAATTACGGAAACATAACACGTGAAGATGCCGACCGAATCAATGCTGAACTGCTTTCCGTGGCTGGGGTGCTTTCCAGTTATGAAGTGGTGGCAGATGAAAGCCCGACGCAAACCGCTGAAACAAAGACTGATAAGAAACAAAAGGGCAAGCGAATGGAAGATTCATCTGCATATCCCTGGGACGATACAGCGCTTCCGCTGCCGGAGCGCAGCCGCCTATTCCGTGAGCAGTTCCCCGGTGGCGTTTTGCTGTTCCGTGTGAATGGCGGCTATACCGCCGAAGGCGACGATGCCCTTTTGCTGCAGCAGATTGACAGCACTATTTCACCATACAACAATGTGGAAACTGGACTTGTGACTGCCTGGATGGATGGTGATGCTTTTGCGTATATACTTCCGCGCCTGATAGCGCATGACAAGCGCGTGATGTTTACCGATATGTATAAAGAATGATATCGCGCATGAACCTTTCTTAATAGAATATTATTCCTTAAATAATACTTTTAATAGAATAATTATACATTATTTATAAACAACTGCAAGGCTTCATCTTCCAGAAACTTTGCAGTTGTCTATTTGTATTTGCTTTGCAAAAACATTTTCCAACGCTATATTTTTTTCTTTTTTTTTTCTTTGCGAAGAAAACACCCCGCGCCTCGCTGGGGGCGGTGGCGGGTGCGCCCGCCACCGATGTTTCTGCAAATATGCAAGAAGGCCACCGAGGAACTGGCCACCAGTGGAGGCACACCGAGGCCGTGGAGAAGGCCACCGAGGAACTGGCCACCATTATTTTTTATAAATAAGGTACGCGAAATGTTATGTTAAGAAATATTAAATATTAACATTTGTTTAGAAATCAATAAAAAATAATACCGAAAATATTTGGAGTAATAAAATAAAATACCGAAATTTGCACCGAAAATTTATATATTTTGTTTCACTCAAAAAATTTATAGTTATGATTAAGAATTTTTTCAGCGCCATTTTTGGAGCAAAGAAGGCCACCGAGGCCACCGAGTTAAGCACCGCCACCGTTGAAACCGTGGCCAGTATTGAAACCGTTAACACCGAGGCACACAAAAACGAAAATGAAAGCGTTTTGCACACCACGGCCGAGGTGGAGGCCATGACGGCCACCGAGGCACTGGCCACGTTAAGAGGCCAGTTAAGCGAAAAGAAGGCCGAAATAAAGGAGAAGGCCACGGCCTCCATTAAAAAACTGGTGAAGGAACTGGAGAAGGCCGAGAAGAAGGAGAAGGAGGCCGAGGCCGAGGCACTGGAGGCCGAGGCCAGTAGCACCGCCACCGAAAAAACAAAGGTATGCAAACGTTACACCGCCACATTTTGGCATGAAATGGCCGAGGATCTGGCCACCATGCACACCGAGGCCGTGAAGAAGGAGGCCGAGAAAAAGGCACACATGGAGGAGGTGAAGGCCGAGGCCGTGAAGGTACTGGAGGCCGTGGCCAGTGGTGACACCGAGGCACTGGCCACCGCCAGCACCGAGGTACTGGAGGCCATGAAGGCCGTGGCCACCGAGGAAAAGAAGGAGGCAAAGGAGAAGGCAAAGAAGGCCACCGACACCGCCACCGAAAAACTGGCCACCGAAAAACTGGCCACCGTGGCCGTGGCACACCGCCATATAAAAGAAGGCCGTGGCACTGAAAAGGAGGTGGAGACCGTGGCACTGGCCGAGGTGGAGACCGAAAAGGCCACCATTTTCACCGAGGCCATGAAGAAGGTGAAGGAGACCGAGAAGGCCGTGAATGAAAAAGTTAAGGCAAATTTTAAAAAGGTTTACACCATTTCGAAAGCACTGGCCACCATGAAGGAGGAGGCCGAGACGTGGCAAAGTATTTATAATTCTGTAAACGTGGCCGTTGACGTGGCCACCATGACACCCGCCACCATTTTCAACGGTGCACATGTATTTTTGTTAGTACCGACGGCCGACGGCCTAAAAATAGGAACTGGCCGAGGTGTGAAGGCCGTGGAAAAATGGAGTATTGAAACACTTCACCAGTATATTATAACAAATGACACATTAAATAAAATGGCCGTGGCCACCGAGACCATGGAGGCACACCGCAAAACGCTTGAAAAGGCCGTGGAGGCCATGAAGGCCGTGAAGGAACTGGAGGAGAAAAAGGAGGCCATGAAGGCCGAGAAGAAAAAGGCCGAGGCCGAGAAGGCCGAGACCGAGAAGGCCACCAGTACCGCCACCGTTGAAACCATGGAGGAGAAGGCCGAGGCCGTGGAGGCTGCAAAAGCAAATGAAAAGGCCGTGGCCGAGGTACTGGCCGAGGTGAAGGCCGAGGCCACCGAGGCACTGGCCGAGGTGAAGGCCGAGAAGGTGGAGACCATGGAGACCGTGAAGGAGGCAAAGAAGGCCACCAGAAACCGAGGCCGTGGCCGTGGTGCAAAGAAGGCCACCGAGAAGGCCACCAGTAACCGAGGCCGTGGCCGTGGCACAAAGAAGGCCACCGAGACCATGAAGGCCGTGAAGGAGACCACCACCACCGCCACCACCGAGGCACTGGCCGAGGCCGTATAATAAACCACACCGAGAAGGCCACCGAGGCCGTGGCCTTCTCCTTTGCCTCCTAATAATGGAACTTTGCCAGTTTCGAACACTGGAGGAGGCACACCGAGGAACTGGCCACCGTGGCACACCGCCACCGCCACCAGTACCACACCGCCACCGAGGCCGTGGCCGTGGTGTCGAAATGACACCACACCGAGGCCACCACCGAGGAGGCACACCGAGGAGGCACACCGCCACCGAGGAACTGGCCACCACTGGCCGACACCTTCACACCTAAAAGGAGAAGGCCGAGACCGTGGAGACCGCCACACCACCACCGCCACCGTGAAACCAGTGGAGACCGTGGCACACCGCCACCGCCACCACCGAGGCACACCGAGACCGAGGCCACCAGTGAAGGCCACGGCCGAGGTGCTAAACCTTTGCCACGGCCGAGGTGTACCGCCACCAGTGGAGACACCGCCACACCTAAAAGGAGACGCCACCAGTGGAGGCACACCGAGACCATGGAGAAGGCCACCGAGGAACTGGCCACCATGGAGGCACACCGAGACCGAGGCACACCGCCACGGCCACGGTGAAGGCACACCGCCACCACTGGCCACCACTGGCCACCAGTGGAGACCGAGGCACACCGCCACGGCCTTCATGGTTGAAACCAGTGCACCAGTGCAATATGTGGCCGCCCGAAATGTGTGTGTATGTGTGGAGATCGAGGCTAAAATTTTGCTAAACGCGCGAAAAACGTGGACGGAAAAGATTGAAACGATCTGGCAATGTTCGCCACGAAATTCGAGCAAAAGACGCGCCAACCAAGTAGTGAAATGCTATTTAGCCATGCGTGCAAAAATGCCAGCATTTGGTCCTGCTGGCGGCTGTAGGATACTCACTGTATGCCTATACGCTCAACGTGCAGCGGCACGGGACAACGCAACACTGATGCTATCGAGCAAGCGGACTCCTCGTCCCGTAGGTGTTGTGGGTAGGGTACGTGTACCCAAGTAAGTGAAGAGGTCGCTATCATGCTCCCCAAGTGGGCATGTGTGCGGTACAGCAGTCAGGCACGTCGTGGGTTGTGCAAGCAGCGTATGACAGGAGAGTAGTCCACTGGACGATGGTATTAAAACCTGATGGAGGAAGGCGAGAACAGGAAGTCGAAGTAAGGCACTATACCCTACGACGTGGCGGACGCAGTAGCCCGAGCAAAGAAAGAAAGTAGCTGGCCTCCGTGTGTCTTGCGAGTGCGGGTCAAATCTTTTTGGTGGAACAATAGGGCAGTGCGATTAAAATCAAAACCGGCCGGCTACGACATGAAAACCATAACAAGACACTACGACAGCCTATCCGTGGCGCGTAGTGTGAAGTAAACGGAGGAGGAGAGCACAACCGGCAGCGGATGGACTATCCGGCGCGTGACGTGACCAATGGGTCTGTGAGGCAACGAATCTCAACGCAAGGTGCCAGGCATCAGGCGTGACCCGTCAGCACGTGCAAACGATAGTCTATCTGAGGGCTAAACGTGGGCGTATCTATATGGGTGCGTGGGCAGTTCGACTCTGCCCTCTCTTACAAAATTATTCACTAAAATTTGGAGGACAAAATTATGGCTATGAGTGTAGAGAAACAATCGCTAATGATATATCGCGATTTGAGTGTAAACGAGCGTATTAATCTTCGCAGTCACTATCAGGACAGCGCGTATCGCAGGGAATACTATGATGGAGCGCCTATGATGTCCGTCTGGGGTATCATCGGAGCCATCAATTTCGCTAACGTGTGGTGCTGGTATTGGTGCGACTAAAACGAGTGTGATTATGCCAGAAACAAAAGCAATGATTTTACAACTGCGTCCTAAAGTTCAGGAACTGCGGGACGCTCGCACCTACACGGAGCCGCAAGTGAAGCGCATACTATTCGCCTTCGCTCGCGATCTTGGGTGCAAGTGGCGGAAAGACCGCTTAGAGAAATTTATCGAAACAGCATTTAACTTCGACTAAATCATTAAACAACATGAAGAAATTATCTATCGTGGGCGGCATCTTATTCGCCCTGGGTATGCTCGTGGCTACGGGCATCGACGTGAACCCTGTGCAGGCCGTTTATGCGCTGCTGCTGTTGGGCGGCGGTGCTGTGTGCTTCTCTCTCGCTGATGCGAGCACAGAGCGCACGGAGAAGACAGAGGGCACAGAGAGTGCCAAGTCTATCAACCTGAAAATGGAGGATGCGGCATGAACACGTATTCGTACTATCAGACTAACCGCCCGAACGTATTGGGCGGTTGGAATACCTACGACTCTTTTGAGAAAGCACGTGAAGCGTGCGAAGGTGGTTGGGGAACGGCTATCTATATCTGCACTATGGTGCGGAGTAACAACAACATCGGTATCAAGGTGGCTGGCGCATTGAGCAAATTGCTATGGCGCTCGCTTATCTGGACCAAGAAATAAACGAATTTATAAACTCAAAAAAATTACAATTATGGCAACAAAGAAAATGGCTCGCGCAGCCAAGAAGAGCGCACGTATCGTGACTATGACCGCAGCTATGGCTGCCAGTATGCACCTCTCAGCCGATGACGCAAACGCTATGCAGTGCGCCTTCGCCGACATGGCCGAGGAATACGGCCAGAGTGCTATCATCATGGATATTAACCCGTTCGACGGACTGATTGCATAATGGGAGGACACAACTATGATGTACGACGGAGAACTGAATCTGAGTGAGCGCGAACAGGAGTTCGTGAAGACAGAGAGTAACTTTATCAATGGCGGCCTCTATCACAAGCGCGACGTGGCGCGGGCTATGGCTCGCGACCACCGCTATCTGGTGGGGCAGCGTGGAGAACTGGCTATCGAGTACCTGAAGGTGCTGGCTGGCTATGAGCGTAAGGGCTGGTACGATCCGCGTGATGAATGGGCCTGCAAGTGTGCCCGTGTGGCTATCGACGCACTCATCAAGGCCGACCTGCTCTATATCCCCTACGATGAACGAGAAGAACAAGGACTATCTAAAGCAGCGTGACTATGGAACAGCCTAAGAACGTGAACGATATGAGCGTCCGGCAAATCAATGCCTATTTTCGCAAAAACGATGACAGCCACTTGTGGCCTATCTGCGGACGCTTCAATGCTACAGAGCGAGCCATCCGGCGTGTGCGTCGTATGGGGCTTGCAGGCTATGGCGGTCTGGAGTACTACCTGACCGTGGAACGTGAAATAAGTGAAATTGTAAATGCAGCTTAAAATTATGTTTGCAATCTATCGGAAGAATGTGGGCGGCCGTATTCACGACCGCTACTTCAAGAACTACGACAAGGCCAAGGCAGAACTGAACAGCGACGTGGATCGTATGCGCGACGTCTGCGGTGGCAAAGTGACTGAGCGTATCGACCGTATGAACCGCGACAAAGGTTTCTACGAGTACGAGGTGCGCATGATTACTGGCGATGGCGAACAGGCTTCGTTCGCTATTATCGACGGCTATTTTGAGGACTAAAATTAAGCATGAGACTATGGCACATGAAATAAAACTTGCACCGAATTTGAACGAAATCGAGCGCGATGGTAACGTACTGTCGTGCGAGTTCAACGGAATGAAGATACGATGGGCTATCGGCGACGATTGCTCGGATATGGACGAGAAGACGGAACACTCGCTGAAGGAGTGGTTACAGACGGCTATCGGCATGAGCGGTAAGATGTGGCAGGTTCCCTTTATTCTTAACAAGCACCTGCCGTTTCCCTCTCTGGTGTACGTGAACGACAAGGTAGTGGACTATCCTAAAGAATGAACGACTATGGCAAAGCAGACGAAACGCGAGAAGCTGCGCGAAGCGTATCAGCGCCTGAAGGCTGGCTGGACGCTGCGCTATGGAACTATGGCCGTGTGTTGGATTGACACCTGCGAGCGGTGGGGCTCTCCAAGTTACGGCAAGGATTATATCTACTGGTCGCACTATGGGCGGTCGGCAGAGACTGTGAGCATGAAGAATTTCAAGTTTATCCTCGACGTTATTTTCAAGGTGGAAGACTATTCCGCCTATACGTTGGAGGACTGACGTAACAAAGAAAACAAGAAAACGTATGTGTAATCCAAGAGTGTACGTTGGAACGTACAAGAAATACAACAATGGCTCTATAGCCGGTGGCTGGGTGAGCCTGCGGGACTGCAAGGACTATCGGCAGTTCCTGTCGAAGTGTCGCGCCCTGCATCGTGGGGAGCGTGACCCGGAGTATATGATTCAGGACTCGGAGGACTTTCCCGACGGGCTTGACTGTATGGAATGGCTCTCTGAGCAGGACTTCAACGATGTTATCGCGGCCTGCAAGGAGGAGGACGAGCGGGAGCCTGCACTGTCTATTGCCGACCAACTGCGGGCGGCATTGAGGAGAAGCCTCTCCACCGACCCCATTCCGAAGTGCGAGGGGAGCAGAAAGCCTGAGAGCAACTATAAAGCATGGCTTGAGGAATTTATCAGCACCGACGTGGACGATGCGGATTATTATCGCAAATACTTTGTGGGTGCGGTAAAGATGGGCGACCACTACTATCTCATTGAGAAACCAAGCATCGACAACCGCTTCTGCTTTCACGACGAGGGACCGCAGTATGACTTCTATTGTGAGTTGATGGCCGACAAGGAAAAACGACTGGCCGAATACTTCAAGAGCGAGAATCTAAGCACGTTTGACCGCCTTATCGACCACATTGAGAATGGAACTTACGGTGACAATCGGATATGGTGGAGCCGTGGCGAGTGCCATACCCACCGGACGTATATCTATACGAGCAATGAGTTCCGCTGCGACAATGACAAGTACAAGTTGTGCAGCGACGAGGAACGGGCGCAGATATTGGCAGGTCTGAAGTTTGGACGAGCCGCTATGGAGAAGCGGCTTGACACCTACCTGAAACGCTATGGCGTATCGAAGATACACACCTGGACGTATTGGGCAGATGCGTAACTTAAAAGTGAAAAGTGAAGAGTGAAGAGTGAAGAATTATTCCGCTCTTCCGCTCTTCGCTTTTATCAAAAATCAATTATCAAACAACTCAAAAAATCAAGAATTATGGCAAGAACAATCGACTATCTCACCTTTATGGTGGACGTGACCCCGTATGAGCACGAGGGAAACAAATATAACGCCCTGAACATCATCGTGGCCTACCGCAAGGGGCAGGGCTTCGTCATCACATGGCAACCCGTGAAACGTGAACCTATGGGCTATATGACGGGGCCGATGCCGAGCAGAGACATCCTTGTGAGTGGTTCAGGATTCGTAGTGAAGGAGGCATCGCGTAACAACGTAAGGACGCTGGAGCAGATGCGCACAAACCTGGAAGTAGCGAAGGAGGGTGTGAAGTTCTACTTCGACCAGCGCGACTTCGACACGCTGAAAACATTCATGGGCGATGTGGCCAACTATGGCTACACCGCCAACCTCGAAAACAAAATCAACGAACTTATTAATAACTCAAAATCATCTACAGTTATGACAACGTACAACAAGACCAACGAGAGTGCTAACGTGCAGAACGCACAAGTGAATAACAACGAGTCCCCGATGATGAAGCAGTATAGGGAACTGAAAGAGAAGCATCCCGGCGCGTTACTGCTGTTCCGCTGCGGCGACTTCTACGAGACTTACTTTGAGGACGCTGCCACCGTTAACGAGGTGCTGGGCGTGACCGTCACGAAGAATGGCGACACGACTATGGCGGGTTTCCCCCACCACGCTCTCGACAAGTATCTGCCTATGCTCATAAGGGCAGGTAAGCGTGTGGCTATTTGCGACCAGTTGGAAAGTGAAGAACGAAGAGTGAAGAGTGAAGAATCTGCTACCGCAGCCGAGCCTGCCAAGGAAGACAAGGCGGTGACTGTTCCACTGGGCGAGCACGGTACGCTCGTTATCGGCAAGCCGGGCTTTGAGCCGAAGGAAGACAAGCCGAAGGTGACGCTGAAGAGGAAGACACCGCAGCCTGCCGAGGAGCCTGTCAAGGTGGATGAGTACACGGTGAAGGACGATGAGGGCAACGATGTGAAGTTTGAGACGGTGGTGCCGGCTGCTATCAGCGAGCAGCCCGTGGACGAGATTGTGGAAGTCAACTCTCAACCATCAACCCCCAACTCTCAACTGACTTACAGCACCTACAAGACGAAGAAGGGCGACACGGCGCCGCAGATTATCGGGTTCGGTGGTCCGGACGATCCGCGCTGGCAGTCGCACAAGGACAAGGCGCACAAGTGGTGCTCGGCATCGTATCGGCGGGATATTAACGGCGAGAAAGTGTATGTTCTGATTTTCGGCACTCGCTATATGGACGTGGCGAAGGCATTGGCCGGAGCCTACAACACCGACGACCGCGAGGCATGGAAACGTGCCGAGGATGCTTGCATGGCGATCTATGAACAGGCACAGCGCGACGGCAAGGCGCGTTGGGAAGCGAAGAAAGCCGAGTGGAAGCAGAAGGCCCAGGAACGCAAGGATAAGAAGGAGGCCGACCGTAAGTGTTTCACGAAGGAGGACGTTGCCGCTATGCTCAACGACCTGCTGGCTGGCAAGGACATCCCCGAAGACGTGAAGAAGTTGATGAAGGCCGCTTGATTTAGTTCATAGTTCATAATTCATAGTTCATAATTAAGCTGCGCTATCGGCATGACGGGCAAATAATATGCACAGTAAGATTTTTCAGATTTCGTCTAAGCCTATCAGTAAGGACGAATACACAGGTCCGAGTGACTACTACGATAATAGCGGCGACTTTGCCGACTATATCGGCGACGAGGTGGAGGATGATTATCGCGACGATTATATTGGCTATTTTGCCGATGTGGTGAAGGATGTCTTTAGTCCGGTGGGGCGTGGTGTGCTTGCCTATAAGGGTGAAGATGCCATGCGTCAGTTCAAACAGAAATGGGCAGCCGAGATTAAGCGACTTTCAGACGAACTGACCGCCGACAATATGTTATGTGAGCAGCGCCTATACCGCATCAGCAAGGCTACCGCAGAAACACACATTCATACAAGTTATCGGGTGGATATAGAAGACTGGTGTGGTGGTTGTGCCTACCCGCTTGGTGAACTGATTGAGTGGGCGGCCTGTCAGCTAAAAGAGGGCGACCGCATCTATATCGGCGCCATCATCGACTATCACTCTTAATATTTACGACTATGGCAAAAGTAAAGACAGAAATGTTCCGCGATAACGAGGAAAAGCCTTGGGCTTCTGTGACCGTTGAGCGTGGACGGAATATTAATATCGAGTTTTGCGAGGACAACCAACAAGTGAGTATCGCGTCCAGGGCGGATGCTATACAGCTGGTGGGAGCCTTGCAGTTCATGTTGGACGAATATATCAAGTGAATTATGACAGACAAAATTTTAGAAATGTTTTTCGATGGTGGGCGGTGGGAATACGCCATCGCCAAGGGCGTGGGTAAGGACGTGCCGAAGAACTGGCTCTTTCAGTTGTGCAAGCCGGAGGTGCGCCTGAAGATGTACGAGGCTATCCGTGACGGCAAGTACGAGATTGCACCGCCGCATACGGCGCTTATCCCGAAGGACACGCCGGGCGAGTTCCGCACGGTGTATGTGAACGAGGCAGCTGACCGCGTGCTGCTATCCATTGCCAACGACCTGCTGTTTGAGCTGATGAGTGACAGGGTGCATCCCCGTTGCAAGTCGTATCTGAAGGGCGTGGGCTGCGGTCGCGTCGTTCAAGAAGTCAGCCATGCTATCGTTGCGGTACAACCGCAACATACAGAGAAGATAGGCTGGAAGTCGGACCTGAGCAAGTATTTTGATTCGGTGCCATTGCGCCATATTGACCAGGCGTTTGACATGGTGGAAAACCGTCACGGAAAGAGCGCCCTTGTAGATGTTCTGCGCAAGTATTATCATGCAGACATCTACTTCGACCCGGACGGCAACCTGTGCGAGAAGTATCAGTCGTTGAAGCAAGGCTGCTCGGTGGCATCGTGGCTGGCCGACGTTATCCTGTATCACATCGACGACAAGCTGGCTGCGCTGAACGGCTATTACGTCCGTTACTCGGATGATATGCTGTTTATCGGTCCTGATGCTGAAAAGGCCATGCAGATACTTACAGACGAGTTGGCCGCTATGGACATGAAGCTCAACCCGAAGAAAGTGGAGTGGCTGGATGCCGACCACTGGTTTAAGTTCCTCGGATTTTCTATCAAGGGAAAGTCTATCAGCCTTTCCTCCACTCGCATCAAGAGCTTTCAGCGGGAGA
>JAEEGL013790793.1_pt1 | contig 34330 bp, 23 predicted proteins | sample 9134231 | NCBI WGS metagenome assembly JAEEGL01 (sample SAMN16246548, study PRJNA631951) | gut metagenome | biome: gut microbiome; feature: rumen; material: fiber-attached | host: Bos | place: Iran: Karaj | collected 2018-10
AGTGGCTGCAGCCGTGGTAAGCGGCATCCCGGCCCCTTGCCTCTCGGCGTCGCTGGAGTATTACGACGGCTATCGCTGCGAGCGCCTGCCGGCGAACCTGCTGCAGGCCCAGCGCGACTATTTCGGCGCGCATACCTACGAGCGGACAGACAAGCCGCGCGGCGAATTCTTCCACACCAACTGGACGGGCCACGGTGGCGACACCGTCGCCGGAACCTATATCGCGTAACGCGCGGGCACAATGAGCGATCCCTCCGTCCCAAATCCATGGACGGAGGGATCGCTTATGCTCTCGGTTTCTTCAAGAAACGCTGAATGGCGGCTGTAGGTGCGGTATTTGCAGCAGCGGAAGAAAAGTTTCTGCTATGAAAAAGTGGTTTTATCTTTCCTTGTTGCTGCTGGCGCTTTCTTCAGTCACCGGTCTGGCACAGTCTCGACGCTATATTCATTGTGAAGTCCTCCCGGTGGGGGTCTTGTTCAGTTCCGAATGCACCCTCTCCGTTCGTTTCGCAAATACGCCTGGGGTCAAAAAGAATTACATCGTGGATGAAGCAGGCGTGCGCTTGCGGTTTAACAATAAAATGGCGGCCCTGGACTGGCTTTCCGAATTGGGTTGGGAGCTATGCGGGGTCCAAACGGAAGTGTCCGACGGTAATTCCAACGGTATGAAGTGGATCATGAAGTATTGCGTGGAGGGCTTGTCGGAGGAGGAAATCCAAGAGGTCCCCAAGATGTTCTATCTGGTAGAGTAATCGTTTTACCACCGGAGAGGGAATTCGCAGATGCGGAGGGTGGTGCAGCCGTAAGGGATCAGTTCGATTTCGACGGAGCCATCTTCCACGTCGGCTCGCGACTGGCTGAAATACTGGACAGGGGCGGCAGAGCCCCGGTTCTCGGTCCAGTCGCGGATCTTTATCGCCTTGGCCCGGATGGTGATAGGTGCTCCGGACAGGTTCCAGGGGTATTCGCCGGGTGCCAAGGGACGTTCTTCAACGGTGAAAGCATCCGCTTGGTTGATCTCCCGGGCCAGGAAGCCGTAATTCCAGGGTGAGTCGGAGGTCACTTCATAGTACCAGGGGCCGTATTGCTCGGCGTCAGCTCCCTCGAAGGCTTTCTTCGTCCAGGTTTCATTCATTTTCAGCGCGTAGACCAGCGGCCCGCGCTCGACAACGGTGCCCCAACTGTACCAGCGGGAAGTCTGCACCCGCATCGGGAAATGCAGGACGACGGTATCACCCTCATGCCAGGTGCGCTCGATCTTGAGCGTCTCCCCTGCAGCGGGGTGCAGTTCTCCTTCACGTGTGGTGACGGTGGCGCCTTCGCACCAGGCCGGGATGCGGAAATGAAGCGGGAAAGTAGCCGTGGGCATGGCACGCTTGCGGTGCTTGCCGGGGAAATGGACATGTACCGTGACAGTCCCGTCGAAGGGGTAAGTGGTTTCTTCGGTGAGCGTCACTTGCCGACCGTCCAGTACGGCGCTGACGCTCGAAGGGGCATACACCAAAGCGGCCAGACCGCCGTCGCGGCTCGCGTACCAGAGGTTCTGGACCAGTTTGGGCCAGCCTTGGTGCCAGTTGCAGGTGCAGCAGGGATAGCCGCCGAGCAGGCTGAAAACCACATCCGTACCATTGTGCTCCGTCGAGAAGTTGCGCACTTGGCGCGTGCAGGCGATCTGGTTGGTCTGCTGGAAATATTGGCGGGCGTCGCAGTTGTCCGTGGCCTGTGTGGGCAGGGCGTTGAAGGCGATGCGCTCCAGTTGTTCGGCCCAGCGCAGGTCGCTGGTGACACGCAGCATCCCTTCCAGGGAATACATCATTTCGACTGCGGTGCAGAACTCAGAGCCCCGGGTGGGTTCACCCCACTGTGTCAGTTCGTCACCGGCCCAGAGACCCGTGGGCAAGCCGAGGGTCTCGCGGATGGTTTCCATGCCTTTGACGGGAGCCAGGCGGTCCGCTTCGTCGTGCGAGCGCTGCCACCAGACCACAGGCTCCTTAAATCCTTGGCCTAGGTTGACGCAATGGAGCGTGTTCTGCCGGGCGAGGATGTCCTGGCCGGAAAGGATTTCGGTCCAGGGTTTGGTCTGGCGGTGGACCAGATCACCCAGTTCGAGGAGGAAGGGCTCACCGGTGCGGTTGTAAAGCCACCAGATCATTTCAAGATTGTCGCCGCCTCGCCACTGGCCCCAGTCCGTCCAGTGATGGAGCGGGTGCTCGGGGAGATGCGCAAACTGGTAGCGGAAATAGCGGGTCATCACATCCAGGACGCGAGGGTCGGCAGTCGCCATGTAGTACTGCTTCAAGATCTTGAGCGCTACCATTTTGGGCCACCAGTCTTCGGCCATGTCGCGTTGCAAGCCTTCGATATAGGGATGGGAGACGGCGTTGCCGAAATAGCCGTCCTCCCGGGCGGAGGTCAGCATCGCCTCGGTCCATTTCAAGGATTTCTTAATCAGGGCCTCATCATTCAGGATATAGGCAAGGGGCAGCAATCCGTCAATCCAGTAAGGGCCACGCTCCCAGGTATCACCGTCACCGCCGATCCAGGCATTGTTGTCGCCCACGACTTGGGCGTAAAGTGAATCCAGATGGCCGGTCATTCCATCCCGCTGCCGTTCCAGCTGGTCCAGCAACCAGCCTTGGGGCTTGATGGCGCCCAAGGGAAGCTCTGCGAAAGCGTCGTCGGCAAGGGGGGCGCGATTGAACACAATTGAAGGACGAAGCGGTTCCTGCGGGCTTTTTGCCGGGGTGAGGGCGTAGCTGGGCAGGTTCGCCAAAAAAATGAAGGAGAGAAGGGTGATCAGCCGCAGGTGTTTTTTCATAGTTATCTCAGTTCAATGACTAAAAATGCGTTAGGTTTCAGGACGATCTCGACATAACCGTCTTTGATTTCGAGGGGGATCTCCGTGAAGAGGTGGGAATCGTCCGTCAGATGACCTGTTACCTCCGTATAGGTGCCATCCAACAGGACTTTCAATCCTTTGACAAAGCCGGAATCGGTGTCATCATTGTACCTTGTCACAAGTACGGCGAGTCGGTTTCCCTCCCCTTTGACCGCGGTCGCATATAGGTCGTTGATGCCACTGGAAATCACTTTTTCCGTGGCAACCTGGGTTCCATATCGGGAAAGCTTGTCCCAAGCCTGGAAGGCATAGTAGGTCCGGGTAGGCTCCCAAGTTGCCCGGTCGACCAAGCCGTTATATGCGGCGCCCGGATTGGCACAATAATACATCAGCAAATCGCAGTCCTCATCCTGCATCTGCTGCATGGCGGCCATCACGAAGGAGGCACCGACCTCCGTTCCCATCCGTTTGAAGAAGAAATGCGGAAACCTTTCATTCATGTAATTCCATTCGTTGAGGATGCTTTGCGTGTCCTTGTAGCCGCGCTCATCGAGCAGGGAGCGGACAAGCCGGCACCGTTCAACCATCTTTGCCGGGTCCGTCGTATAGATATGCCAGGAGAAGAAATCGAGCGGAAGCTTGTATTGGACAACATAGTCGAGAAATTCCTGGGTGAAGGGAATGGTCGGATTGGCTACCGCAGGGCCTCCGATCATCAGGTCGGGGAAACACTTCTTCAAGTGTAAAGAGGCCGTTTTGTAAAGCTCGAAGAACTGCTCTTTCGTCCCGGTCCACATCGGGTCTCCGATGTCGGCCTCGTTCCAGATCTCCCAATACTTGATACCATAATGGAAGCCGTCTGCCCATCCCTCGTTGTAGTGACGGATGATATGCTCGCAAATCTGAGCCCATTTCTTATAATCCTTCGGGGGATTGACGTTGTACTTCTCCACCGACCATTCGATCCGTTGTCCCAGTCGGTAAAAAACTTCCGTTCCGGAATCGAGAAGATTTTTTACGAAGCGGTCCGTCTCTTTGAATACATAAGACTTCGGATCGTTGACGTTTTTCGAAAAGTCCGGAAACACGGCCGAGATATCAACTGTGTGGTCTCCGCCATAACCGGTCCATTCGGATGTGTCGTGGGTCCTGGCGAAGGGGATATGAACCGCCTTGACGGCACCTCCGTTGTTCGAATTGTAAAACTGGCTGCCAAGGGGACCGTTGTTCAAACCATTCATGGGCTTGACCGGTCCGATGACCTGTGACGAGTTGACTCTGATATCGTCCGCGAAAACCCCTGCCGGAATCAGTAGGAGCGAAAGGAATAAAATAATCTTTTTCATTTGTTCAAAGATAGCAAATCTTGTTAAAATACCTTATCTTGTCTTCCGATGAGGTATTATTTCACACGGATGGCAGGCTGGATGGCCTTCGGCATTCTTGCTTTGTCGCTCACAACTTGCATGGAAGGCCGGAAAGCGGCCATGGAAACACTTCGAACTGCGGAGGCAGATGAAGCGGAGTTCGGCTTTATCCCGGATGCGGATGAAGGTCGCTTGGTTGCCGCTGCGGAATGGTTCGACCGGCACGGGTCCACGGCAGAGCGCATGTCGGCCTGGATGCTGTTGGGCGGTGTCCAGGAGGAGGATGATGCGCTCCACAGGGCCGTCATTTCCTATGAAAAAGCCTTGCAGGCAGCCCGGGAGGCCCGGGATCACGCGGCGCAAGGACGCATCGGCCGGCGTTTGGCTCATATATATAATGCTTCCCGGGAATATGTCCCGGCTGCGCGGGAGTTGTATTCTGCGTGGCAGGCGTATCGACGGGCGGATACCACGGCACATAAGTCTGAGGAGTTGGCTACTTTGCTTGAATACGGCCAGGCTTGGTACAATCTTGACAATCTGGAGCAGGCTGAGAAAGTGTATAAGGCCGTCCTTTCCGAGTCCCACGTGGCCGGGGATACGATTGCGGAGGTCGGGGCTCTGCGCAGTTATGCTGCCCTGGCTTTGCAAAAGGATCCGCCTGATCCGGCGGCCGCCGTCGATATGCTGGCCCGGGTCGCGGACGATCTGCGCCACCCGTTAAACAGTGCCGATCAAGGCGTGCTGGCGGTATCCTATTCTTTGTTGGGACAGGATGCTGAAGCGCAGCGCCGCCTGCGTCGGGCTTTCGCTCAGGCAGAAACCCGTGCCGAGCGCAGTCAAGCCCGGTTCCGCTCGTATCAGGTCGCGGCCCATGAAGGGCGTAGCGCCGAAGCGTTGAAGGCCTTGGAAAAGGTGGTTGAGGATGGTAATACGACGGAATTGACGGCCATGCGGGATGCCGTATCCCTGGCTCGCGAGGACTATCTCGAGTCTCAGCATTCGCTCGCCGCGGAGCGCCTCCGCTCTTCCCGGCTTCGCTCTGCGGCCTTGCTCCTTCTGCTGATTGCCGTGGCCAGTACGGCCCTCTGGTATCTGCGGGCGCGTCGGGAAGAGATTGCTCGCTTGCGCAGCGAAGCAGAGGAGCAGTTCGGCATTGCCGAGGAATTGAGGACGCGTCTGGGCGAGGCGTCGCGGGTCCTGAAGGGAACCGTCGCGGGGAAAAACGAAATCCTGGAGCGCCTCTGCGAGCAATACTATATCTATGGTGAATCGTCAGAAAAGCTGCCGGCGCACTTACTGAAAGAAGTGAAAGCGGCGATCAGCGGCTTGCGTGACGATCCCAAGACGATGGAGAGCTTGGAGCGTTCGGTCAACGCAGCCCATGCCGGGGCCGTGGACAAGTTGCGCGCCCAATTGCCGCGCTGCAAGGAGGAGGATGTGAAACTCTTTGTCCTGGCGGCCTCCGGGCTGAGCCGGACGGCAATGGCGACCATCCTGGAGAAAGAAAAGGGAGTGGTCAACAATCGGCTTTGGCGGCTCAAAGGGCGGCTGGCGGACTCAGAGGCGCCAGATCGGGAACTGCTGCTGGGGTGTCTGGATGGATAAGATAAATATCTGATTATCAGCGGGTTATAAAGCGCGAGATTTCAAGGCGTTTTCAGCGGGCCTTATCTTCTTGATTTTCAGCAAGTTATAAATCGCTTGCGAGATTTATAATCAGCTCCGGAATTTGGTTTTCGGTATTGTGGGGGCGTACCTTTGCATTGAACCAAAATCAATGCGTTATGGAAACCAAGAAATCCCCCAAAGCTTCCCTGGAGAACAAGCGGGTTCTCTTTGCGGAAATCGGTATGATCGCAGCCCTGCTCGCCGTGCTGGGCGCGTTTTCTTATTCAAGCCAGGAACGGACAGTCGCATCTCTGGCTTCGGACCTCATTGTCTCTGAAGTGGAAGAAATCATCCCGGTCACGACGGATACCCCGCCGGAACCGCCTTCGGTTTCCGTCCCGGTCCTTTCGGACGAGATTGAAATCGTAGAAGACGACATCCAGGTAAATGACTTCTTTTCAGTCGATGATACTCCCCTCGAAGTGGCCATTTATGATTATGTAGAAGAGGTGAAGGAGGAAGTGATCGAAGAAGAGACCATCGACTTTGTCTTCGTGGAGGAGAAGCCTCGCTTCAATAAGGGCGATGCCAATACTTTCAGCGCTTGGGTAGCCCAGCAGCTGGTATATCCTGAGATTGCCAAAGAGAATGGCGTCCAGGGCCGGGTGATCCTTCAGTTTACCATCCTGCGTGACGGCACGCTCGGCAACGTGAAACTTCTTCGCGGGGTGGATGCTTCCCTGGACAAGGAAGCCATCCGGGTCGTTTCCAACTCCCCGAAATGGGAACCGGGTCGCCAGCGCGACCGCGCCGTCAACGTCACTTACACTTTCCCTGTGATTTTTCAGCTGCGCTAGTTCCGGCGCGGACTACGAATCCTTTTCCGGCGTCTCGGAAGCGTTGTCCTCGGCCTTCTTTTCCTTATAGAGGAAACGCTTGATCTTGAGGGTGGCGGTTTTGATGAAAGGCTCCTTCTCAACTTCGACGTCGGAGATGTGGCTGCTGCGGTTGACACGCTCGTTGACGAACTTCAGGATCTCCTCTTTGCGGCGGTCCATCTCCTCGATGAAGCGATCCTGGTTTTCGTAGTTCCAGTCCAAGACGTTGTCATTGAAATGGACGAGGGCCACCAGGTGGCCGTTGCGCTCGACGACCAGCGATTCGCTGATATCGTTGATGTCGTTGATTACACTCTCGATTTCCTCGGGATAGATGTTTTCACCCGAGGGGCCGAGAATCACGCTTCCCAGACGTCCCTTGATGGAGTAGCGTCCTTTCTTGTCCACGGTCGCTACGTCACCGGTGCGGAACCAGCCGTCTTCCGTAAAGACCGAAAGCGTACGCTCGTAGTCCTTGTAGTAGCCGCGCATCACGTTATCACCCTTGACGACGATTTCACCTTCGCCGGTCTCCGGATCTTGGTTCTCCAGCCGGATCTTGACTCCGTAGGCCGCAATGCCGGTCGTGCCGACATGCGTCTTGAAAGGGCTTGCATTACAGATCAGGGGCGCTGTCTCGGTCAGGCCGTAACCAATTGCATAGGGGAAATGCGCCCGGTGCAGGAAGCGTTCCACTTCCTCATCCAGTTTGGCGCCGCCGATGCCGAAGAATTTGATCCGACCGCCGAAGGTCTTTTTCAGCCGCATGCCAACCAGCAGGCACAGCAGGCGGGGCGCCGTCTTTCTCATCCGGGACAGGAAACGGCTTTTCTCGACCGTAGGAACGATGCTGGAGCGGTATATCTTCTCGATGACGAGCGGGACCGACAGCATAATCGTCGGCCGGATCTTGGAGAAAGTCGGGATCAGCACTGACGGGGTCGGCGGCCGGTTGAGATAGTAAGTCGCAGCGCCGTGAGAGAAGGCATAGAGCATGCCGATGCTCATCTCATAGGTGTGCGCAAGCGGTAGGATGGAGAGGAAAATGTCCCGCTTGTTCACGGGCTGGGCCTTCCAGGACTCCAGGATGTTGGCGCAGAAGTTCCGGTGGCTCAGCATCACGCCTTTTGCTGCACCGGAGGTCCCGGAAGTGTAAATGATGCAGGCGAGGTCATCGGGCGTCGGGGCGGAAATTGTCCCGTTGCAAGTATAAGCCTCTTCACCCACATGGGCGATGGAGAGATCGTCAGTATAGAAGACGATGCGCAGCTTGGCCAGGACTTCCTCGGGGATCTTGTCATAGAGGCGTTTCGACACGAAGGCGGCCTTGGCCTCAGAATGGGTGATGATGTTGCCGACTTCGTTGGGCGTGAGCTCGGTCAGCATCGGAACGGCGATGCGTCCGAAGGCCACGGCCGAAAAATAAGCCAAGGGCCAGTTGGGCATGTTTTGCGACAAGATCGCAATCCGGTCGCCGCTATTGATGCCGAAATTGGCCAGCTGCTCGGAAAGATGCCGGCAACGGTCGCCGAATTCCTGGTAAGTATATCTTTCGCTTCCGTCAGAAAAACAATAGGAAGTGCGCTTGGCGAACTTGGAAATGGAATAGTTGAATACTTCGGTGAGAGTCTGAAACTTATGTCTCATCAGTGCGTAATGTATTTCTCGGGATGCTTCCCGACAAGGTGCATATCTTCGTATATCTGCTGGATGCGCTTCATGTCAGCCCGGGCATCAGCGGTCAGTTCGACCCGCTGGCCACGACCCACTCGCTTGGTCTTCCAGTCGAAATACCCCAGGTAGACAGGGATGTTCGCTTCCCGGGCAATCAGGTGAAAGCCCGTCTTCCAGTGTTTGACCGGCTTGCGCGTGCCTTCCGGAGCCAAAGCCAGATGGAACGAGCCCGGCTTTTCCATCTCCTCAATGACACTCTTCAGCATGGCTGTCGAGTTGGAGCGGTCCACAGGGATTGCCCCCAGTTTGCGCATCAGCCAACCCAGGGGCGGGAAAAACATACTCTTCTTGACCATGCAGCGAGCGAAACCGCCCACGGAAGTATAATACAAGTAGGAAATGGCAAAGTCCCAAATCGAAGTGTGCGGGACGCCCAGAATGATACATTTCTCTTCTTCAACCGGCGGCTCGACGGCCGTCCATCCCAAGGCCTTGAGCAGCCATCCGCAGAATTTTCTCCACATAAGGTTTAAGTATAAGCGTAATTGCTGCAAAAATCATACCCCCACCCCCTCCTGTCAGGCATTCATATCCGTGTACAACGAGCGCTTGATGGAATGCTTCGGCGTGTGGACAAAAGCCTCCTTCATCAGCTCCAATCCGGACAACTGACTGTACGAGGGGAGAGCGCTGTTGATCCGGCTCTTCAGGACATCGGCCGAGATCGTCCCGGCCCCATCCGCCAGGGCAACCAACGCAACGATTTTCCCGCCACGGGAGACTACCAATGATTCGCCCACCTCCGGGAGACTGTTGGCCACGGCTTCGATCTCTTCCGGATAGATATTCTGCCCGTTGGAATTGAGAATCATGCACTTGCTCCGTCCTTTCAGGCAGACAGCCCCTCGGTGATCGAAGATGCCCAGGTCACCGGTCTTGAGCCAGCCGTCCTCCGTGAAGCTGGCGCGTGTCGCTTCTTCATTTTTGTAGTAACCCAGCATCACAACTTCGCCTCGGACCTGCACTTCACCGACGATGTGCTCCGGATCCGGAGAAGCGATCCGGATCTGGTTGTATCCAGGCAGCGCCTCGCCGCAAGTCCCTTGCCGGAAACGGTCCCAAGGCTTGTAGGAGATTAGCGGCCCGCATTCGGTCATGCCATAACCCACGGCATAAGGCATCTTCAACTTGCGAAGGACATCTTCCACGGCCGGGTTGAGGGCCGCGCCACCCATCGGGATCTCCCGCACCTTTCCACCGAAGGCCGCCATCAACTTGCTGCGCATCACGCGGAATAAGAGTTGCCGGATGCCCGGGATCTGGGTCAGCACCCGCATGGCAGGTTTGTCCAGGACGGGCAGGATCTTTCCCTTGATGATTTTCTCCATCACCAGCGGAACCGTGATCAGGATATAGGGTTTGACGTCGGCGAAGGCGGCCATCAAGGTACTGGGACTGGGCGTCTTGCCCAGGAAATAAACATGGCTGCCACCGCACAACGGATACAGGAACTCGAAGGTCAAGCCAAACATATGGGCCATCGGAAGCATCGAAAGGGACGAATCCTCATAGGTGACCTGGATGGCCTCCATCGCATAATTGACGTTCGCGCTAAGGCTTCGGGAGGTCAGCATCACTCCTTTCGGGTTCCCGGTGGTGCCGGAAGTATAATTGATGATGGCCAGTTCATCCAACGACCCCGGTTCGAAATCAACATCGGCCGGAGTCAGTCCATCAGGATATCTGCGGTTGAATTCCGCCTCGGCATCCGTAAATGCCTGGGCAAACTGCGGCTCACGGGCCCAGAGGCAAGTGTAGTTCCGCAGGCTGACCACCACTTTCAAGTGTTCGGCCTTGCGCGGATCGATGGCGGAAAAGACCCGCTCGTCCGTAAACAAAACTACGCTTTCCGAGTGATCAGCCAGGCGCTGGATAGCATCGGGAGTGAAGTCATAGAGAATCGGGACCGTGACGGCATGATAGGTACTGGTGGCCAGGAAGGCCATAGCCCAGCAGGCGGAATTCTGACCGCAGAAGGCGACTTTGTCGCCGGGTTTCAAGTTTAAGTTCTGATAAGCAATATGGAGTGTTTTCAATTTGGCGGCCATCTCCCGGTAGGAATACTCTTTTCCCTTGTAGTCGCTCAGGGCGGGCTTGTCCCATTTGGCAAGCGTCACCTCTTTCAGATAAGATAGAAAGTGTTTCATACTTGTTGGGGTTTTGATCGAGTGCAAAAATAGCCTCGGGGTTACGGCGCAGGAAAGAAAGCGGAGAGAACGGTGTAAAAAAGCCACGAAAACTTGTTTTGGCGGAGAAAACCCCTTATTTTTGGGATGAAATCCGAAAGGATCTATTTTCATCCCACCGTTTTTTGGGACTAAATCCGGTTTTTATGGACAAAAAAGAGAGAATATATAACGGTTTTTCAGCCCAAGTACTCTACATGGTTGTGCTGCCTGTCTTCTTCCTGGCTTTCAGCTTACTCTATGACCCCTTCCACATCCAGGAGTACTATCGTTTCGGTAGTTTTGACCCTTCCTTCCATATCCTGATGGTTTTCTGCATCCTGTTGGTCTCCATCTGCCTGTCCCGGACGATCTTTTATTTTTTGGACAAGGCCGTCTCCTTCGGTTGGTGGCAATATACCCTTTGGTGCTTGGGAGAAGTTGTGGCTGCCTCTGCTTTTATCGCCCTTTACACATGCTTGTTCCGCCATGAAGGAAGTAATTACTTCCCCATTTTGGCGACCTGCTTCAAGTTTGTGGCAATGAGCCTGGTATTCCCGTATGTATTTCTGGCCATGCGGCAGATCATTTTCCACAAAGACGAGCTTCTCCTCCAGAAAGATCAGCCCCAGGAAGCCAGCCTGGTCCGTTTTTATGATGAGCATAAGCGGCTGAAGCTGACCATTGCGCCCTCCGCCGTCCTTTACGTCAAGTCTGAATTCAACTATCTCAAGATTTACTATCTGGTCTCCGGCAATGTGAAAGAATATACCCTGCGCGGCTCGATGAAGAGTCTGGAGAGCAGCATTCCGGAACAGACGCTGGTCCGCTGCCAGCGTTCCTATTTCGTCAATCCGGCCCATGTAAAGGTCCTGTGGAAAGACAAGGAAGGCTTTATTTATGCTGACCTGGACCTTCCGGACCTGCCGTCCATTCCGGTCAGCAAACCCTATTACGATACCCTTTCCGCATTATTATAAGACATTATGGATAGAAGAACGTTCCTCTCCAGTATGGCCCTCCTGGGCCTTGAAGGTTGTTTCCTCGATGCCCGCGGGGCAGCTCTCCTCGCCGAGCGGGCTGCCAAGGGCCGCAAGAGACGTCGCCGCGGAGCCCCGCGTTTCGATGACAACCTGGTTTGCTTCATTTCTGACCTCCACGTCAATCCTTCGGGCTACCAGCCGGCACGGCTGGAGCGGACTGTCGCAGACATCCTCGCCCTTGACCCGCTGCCGCGCAACGTGATCGCCTTGGGTGACCTGGCCTATCTGACCGGCAGACAAGAGGAATACGCCCGGCTCAAAGAGATCATCGCCCCCTTGGAGGCCGCGGGTATCCAGCTGACAATGGCAATGGGCAACCACGACCGCCGGGATCATTTTGCCGAAGCCTTTCCGACTTATGCCGCCCGTTCGGAAATGGCGGATCGTCATGTCTTCATCGTAGAGACCCCGCATGCGGATTTTATCGCCCTGGATTCGCTCCAGGCCAGTGCCGATCCGGACAAATGGATCACGCCAGGCGCCCTGAATGAGGCGCAGGTCCAGTGGCTGAAGGAGCGGCTTGCCAGTTACCAGAAGCCCGTATTTGTCATGTCACACCATCCGTTGGAGGAGATCGGGATCAAAAAGATCCTGATAGAGAGTCCGACTTGCTGCGGATACATCTACGGTCACAACCATGTCTGGCGTCCGGGTTGGGCCCATCAAAACTATCGGGACCGGACCGTTCTGCCCACCCTGTGCATACCTTCAACCGGCCACTGGGGCGATATCGGCTACGTCCTGCTGGAATTGGGTGAGACTGAAGCCACCGCCCTCCTCTACGAGTACGAGTTTTTCTTCCCCAAACCGCTGGAGGAGGGAGAGTCCAAACCGGTCCAGTGGACCCATATCGAAGACGAGCACCGCAACGCCCTCTGCCACTTCGTTTACCGGTGATACCAGGCACCTCCCACGATGAGATAGGCCCTATAGAACTTGATGCGAAAATAAATAAACCCCAAGGGAAACATAATAGAAGCTTGGAAAAGATGCGTATATTTGTATGATTAGGAATGAAGCGCAATGATCCGCAGGCGTGACAATTTTTCTTTGGCAGAGCGCAACACGTTCAGGATGAATGTGTCGTGCGCCTGCTGGGTCGAGTATGACAGTCCGGAAGACTTGGCGGAACTTGACTTCTCGGCTCTCCCGCAGCCGGTCATGCATATCGGCGGAGGGAGCAATCTGCTCTTTACCGGCGATTTCCCGGGGACGGTTCTGCACTCCAACATCAAATACTACCAGATTGCGGCCTCGGCCGAAGAAGAAGTCCTCGTGGAAGTGGGCGCGGGCGTGGTGTTCGACGATTTCTGTGCTTGGGCGTCCGACAACGAACTCTGGGGCGCGGAGAATCTCTCCGGCATTCCCGGCGAAGTCGGGGCCGCCGCCGTGCAGAACATCGGCGCATATGGGGCGGAAGTGAAAGACATCATTGCGCAAGTGAAGTGCTTCGATGTCGAACGGCGCCGGATCGAGACGCTGTCCGTCGCGCAATGCGGCTACGGCTACCGCGATTCTGCCTTCAAGCATGCGCCGATGAAGGGGCGTTATATCGTCATGAGCGTGCTGCTGCGCCTCTCGAAAGAGCCGCGGCCGCGCTTGGACTACGGTCCATTGAAAACGGCCTTCGCCGACCATGCTCCCGCCCATCCGATCGAGGTGCGGCGGCTGATTTTGCAGATCCGGGACGGTAAGCTTCCCGACCCCGCCGTCTTAGGCAGCGCCGGCAGTTTCTTCAAAAACCCCGTTGTCAGCCGAGAGACCTACGAACGAGTCGTAGCGGTCGCAAATGGCTGCGGGAATGGCGCAGGCATTCCCCGACAGGGTTCAGTCCGGCTTTCGCAACCGCAGGGGGCGTCCGTGCCCCACTACGAAGTCGGGCCGGACCAGATCAAGATCCCGGCCGCCTGGCTGATAGAGCAGTGCGGTTTGAAGGGCTTGCAACTGGGCGAGGCTGCCGTCTACGAAAAGCAGCCGCTGGTCATCGTCAACGCCACCGGCACCGCGCATCCCGAAGACATCCTCACCCTCGAACAAAAAGTTATCGACAGCGTCCGGGACCAGTTCGGCATCGAACTCTCCCCGGAAGTCGAACATATATAGCCAAGATATGAGTACATTCGTCATAGAAGGCGGCCACACCCTGAGCGGCAGCATTACTCCCCAAGGCGCCAAGAACGAAGCGCTGGAAGTTATCAGCGCCGTCCTGCTCAGCTCCCAGCCCGTCACCATCAGCAACATCCCCGAGATCCTCGATGTCAAAAACCTCATCGCCCTGCTCCAAGGCATGGGTGTGCAGGTAGAGCGCCTCGCCAAAGGGGAATATCGTTTCTGCGCAGCCGACATCGATCCGGCTTACATCGAAAGCGAAGAATTCGTGCGCAAATGTGCCTCCCTGCGCGGCTCCGTCATGGTCGTCGGCCCGCTGCTTGCCCGCTTCGGACGGGCCTATTTCCCCAAACCGGGGGGAGACAAGATCGGCCGCCGCCGGGTGGATACCCACCTCGACGGCATGCGCAACCTGGGCGCCGACCTCGAATACGACAACGCCCGTCGTGCCTTCCTGCTCTCCGCGCCCCACGGCCTCAAAGGCTGCTACATGTTGCTGGATGAGGCTTCCGTCACCGGTACGGCCAACATCCTGATGGCCGCCACCCTCGCGGAGGGCACCACTACGATCTACAATGCGGCCTGCGAACCCTACGTCCAGCAGCTCAGCCGCCTCCTTGTCGCGATGGGTGCCCGGATCGAAGGGATCGGCTCCAATCTGCTCACTGTGACGGGAGTGAAAGAACTTCATGGCGCGCAGCACCGGATCCTGCCGGATATGATCGAAGTCGGCTCTTTCATCGGCATGGCCGCGATTACTCGCAGCGCCCTGACGATCAAGGACGTATCCTATGAAAACCTGGGCATCATCCCGTCCTGCTTCACCCGCCTCGGCGTCAAGTTGGAGCAGCGTGGCGACGACATCTACGTCCCCCAGCAAGAGAGCTATGAGATCGAATCCTTCCTGGACGGCTCAATCATGACTCTCGCCGATGCGCCCTGGCCGGGCCTGACGCCGGACTTGCTCAGCGTGATGCTGGTCGTCGCGACGCAGTGCAAGGGGAGTGTGCTGATCCACCAGAAGATGTTCGAGAGCCGTCTCTTCTTCGTTGACAAGTTGATCGACATGGGCGCGCAGATCATCCTTTGCGACCCGCACCGGGCCGTCGTCATCGGCCATGACCACCGGCAGCAGTTGCGCGGCGGCAGGATGACCTCCCCCGACATCCGTGCCGGTATCGCGATGCTTCTCGCTGCGATGTCAGCCAAGGGCACTTCCCATATCGACAATATCGAGCAGATCGACCGCGGCTACGAGGACATCGAAGGCCGCCTCAATGCGCTGGGTGCGCACATTACTCGACAATAAGTGTATTACCGATAAAACGAACTGTTATGGAAAAGATCAGAGTAGCGATCGTAGGCTATGGCAACATTGGCCAGGCTGCATTGGAGGCCGTCCAGGCGGCTCCGGACATGGAATGCGCAGGTATCGTGCGCCGAAACCCCTCGAAAGAAGGTTATCCGGAGCTGGCGGACATTCCTGTCGTCGCGGACGTCCGGGAACTGGGAAAAGTGGATGTAGCGATCCTCGCCACCCCTTCCCGCAAAGTAGAAGAAACAGCCCTGAAGTATCTGGCGTTGGGCATCAACACCGTGGACAGTTTCGACATTCATACGCAGATTTGCGACTTGCGCGCCACGCTGGATCCTGTCGCAAAGGCCCACGATGCCGTCAGCGTTATCTCTGCCGGTTGGGATCCGGGAAGCGACTCGGTTGTCCGTACCTTGATGCAGGGTCTCGCCCCGAAGGGCATCACCTATACCAATTTCGGCCCTGGCCGGTCGATGGGCCATTCCGTCGCCGTGCGCGCCATCCCGGGCGTGAAGGATGCCCTGAGCATGACCATCCCGGTCGGTACGGGGATCCATCGCCGGATGGTCTATGTGGAACTGGAACCCGGCGCGGACTTTGCTGCCATTGAGCATGCGATCAAGACGGACCCCTATTTCGTCCATGACGAGACCCATGTACAGCAGGTTGCCTGCGTGGACGATCTCAACGATGTGGGCCATGGCGTCAACCTGGTCCGCAAGGGCGTCTCCGGTACGACCCACAATCAGTTGTTGGAATTCAACATGAAAATCAATAATCCCGCGCTGACCGGCCAGGTGCTGGTCCTGGTAGCCCGTGCATCGCTCAAACAGCGTCCGGGCTGCTATACGATGATCGAAATCCCGGTCATCGACCTGCTCCCTGGCGAGCGCGAGGAGCTGATCCGCCAATTAGTATGAGAAAGCTTTTTGCTGCCCTGCTGGCGCTGGTGCTTTGCGGTGCCTGCGCCCCGAAAACCGCATGGATCGACTTTGTGGATCCGAGGGTCGGTACGATCCGCCCCGGTGAGACCATGCCGGCCGTCGAGATGCCCTATGGCATGAACTCCTGGACCCCGGAGACAGTTCCGGATGAGGCCAAGGGCCATTGCCCGTATTACCATGTCCATGACCGCCTGTACGGCATCCGGGCCTCTCACTGGATGTCCGGCAGCGCGACGCAGGACTATGGCTCGTTTACGGTAATGCCCTTGATGGGATCCGTCCCCGGCGACAAGCGGGACCGCAGCGCTACCTTCCGGCACGACAATGAGATCACCCGCCCCGACTACTATAGCGTGTTGCTGGACAATGGCATCCGTATCGAGGTGACGGGGACTTCCCGCGCCGGGATTTTCCATTTTACCTTCCCCGAAGCGGGAAAAGCCTATGTCGTCCTCTCGCCCAACAGCGATGAGGCGATGGGTGCGGTCAGCATCGATCCGACGACCTTCGAGATGAGCGCCGTCAATCCGGTCCACCGCATCTACCAGGGCTGGGGCGAAGAGGCCGGATTCAGCGGGCACTGCTCACTGGTCGCCCGGCAGAAAGCTGTCGGCTACGGCGTTTGCCGCCGGAATGAGGTCACGCCTGATGAGACGGACGCAAAAAACAGCGTGCACGTGGCATCCTGGCTGGCCTTTGATGTCCAGGCCGGCGAGACCGTGGAGGTCAAGATGGGTACGTCCTATTGCGATGTTGAGGGCGCCCGCGCCAACCTGCGCGCCGAGATTCCCGGCTGGAACTTTGCCGGCGTGCAGCGCAAACTGACGAAGGCTTGGGAAAAGCAACTCTCGACGATTGAGGTCAGTACGGCGGATACGGCTGCACTGAAGAAGTTTTATACTTCTTTCTACCACGCATCCTTCCTGCCCCGGACCTTCAGCGATGTCGACGGGCGCTACCCGTCCTTCGCCGGCGGCAAGACCATTGAGCACATCGACGGCATTTATTATGACGATTTCAGCCTCTGGGATACCTACCGCGCCTTGCATCCTTTGCTGACGCTGCTATATCCGGAACTGACGGGCCATATGATGCAGTCTCTCGTGGACAAGTATGAGCAAGGGGGCTGGATGCCCATCTTCCCCTGCTGGAACAGCTACACCTCTGAGATGATCGGCGACCATGTGGCATCGGTCGTGACGGATGCCTGGCTCAAAGGCGTGCGCAACTTCGATGTTGAAAAGGCATATGAAGGCCTGCGGAAGAATGCCTACGAGTTGCCGACCTCTTATCTGGAGTACTGCGACGGCAAGGGCCGACGGGCGCTGACAGACTACAAGAACCTGGGCTATATTCCGGACGAAAATCCGGTCCAGGAGGCCTTCCACAAGCGGGAGCAGGTATCCCGCACGCTGGAATATGCTTATGACGATTATGCCCTTTCGCTGCTGGCCTCCGCGCTCGGGCACGAAGAAGATGCGGCGGACTTACTGGCGCGTTCCGGCAACTGGCGCAATGTCTTTGATCCCCGCACTGGCTGGGTCCAGGCCCGTCACAAGGATGGGACCTTCTGGGACGAATGGAATGCCTTCGAAGACCGGAACTTCGTCACCGAGGCGCGTCCTTGCCAGTACAGTTTCTATGTGCCGCAAGACCCTCAGGGTTTGATCGAAGTGATGGGCGGTCGTGAGCGTTTCATCGCCAAGATGGACACCGTGATGACGCAGGGATTCTACTGGCACGGCAATGAGCCGGGACACCAGATCCCGTTCATGTACAGCTATGCCGGCGCGCCGGAGAAGACCCAGGCTGCCGTGCGCCACATCCTGGATACCGAGTACAACGCCGGTCCCGACGGCCTCAGCGGCAATGATGATACGGGCCAGATGTCGGCTTGGTATATGTTTGCGGCTCTGGGCTTTTATCCGGTCAATCCCGTTTCAGGGGAGTACATCCTGGCCTCTCCGACCTTTGACAAAGCGGTCATCCATCTTCCGGGCGGCAAGACCTTCACGATCGTGACGAAGAATGCCGGTCCGAAGAACATCTATGTCAAGTCCATGACGCTCAACGGAAAGCCCTACGACGATATCGCCCTCCGCTACGAAGATCTCATCCGCGGCGGCGAGATGGTCTTCGAGATGTCTCAGTCCTTGTAGCCCATCAACTTGACCGGGCCGAGAAGCCCGGAAGGTAAGAGTTGGTCCCCTGCGTTGTAAAAACGACGGATCTGGGTGACGGGGGCTTCGCCTTTCTGGCGGTCTCCGATCATTCGGTTGACCCAGAGGTTGGTGACATGTACTTCTATCGTATTCTCCCCTTCGTGGAGCCAGGGCAGGAGGTCCGGGCTCAGGAAGGGTGCCCGCCATAGCAGTCCGGCGTTGTGACCGTTGACGATGAGCTCTGCCATCACCTGGACGGTGCCGAGATCGATGCGGGCCTCTTCCAGATTGGCAAGTGCGCCGGAGGAAATGGTGAAAACGGAGTTGTAACAAGCCGTTCCGGAGAAGTATTTAACCACCGGGTCGCTGTTGGTTGTCCAGTCGTTGAGTTGTGAGAAGGTCTCCAGGGCTTTTTCGCCTCCTTTTTGACGGAACTCCACGTCCCACCAACGATCGAGGGTCAACAGTTCCATCGCCCTATGTTCCGGCTTGGTCTCCGGGAGATCCAGCGGCCGCGCAGTCAAGACGACGAATACGGCGTCACCCGATTTCAAGCGGAGTTCCATGCCATCCCCAGAGTACGGGATGCGCTCCATCCGGAGGGACTCTGCGTTGAACAGCGCAGCACAGGTCCCGCCTTCGCGGAATCTAACCCGGCCTTGCCAATCGCGCCCGGTGAAGTTGCAAAGCCAGTAGATATCCAACTGGTTGTCAGCCCTGTGCACAAACTGGATTCCGGCCAGGTCCGTATCGTGTCCGCGTTTGTTCCGAGGGACAGATCCCCCATACAGGAATCCACCATTCCATTGGCCTTCGGCAGGAACTTCGATGGTCAGGTCCGGGGTAATACCTGCCGCTGCCAGAGCTTCCGGAAGTTCCTCTTCGTAGCAAACCGGTACGCCTTGCTTCTTCAAAGCTTCGATCCGTTCACGTATTTCTGCTGACAGGTATTTTTTGCAGGCGGGACCGAGCACCAGGATCTTGTAGCGCTGGCCGCTTCCCGTCACCAGGCAAGCGCCTTCCGGCTTCACGACGTGCAGAAGTACATGGGGACTGGCATAGTCGAAATTGTATCCGGCCGGGATTTTAGGCAGGAAAGCCAGGGACTCACCGCCATACTCAGCCGTGGCATTGGTATCTTCTCCATAAAAGAGCAGGATGTCTGCCACGTTCCGACCGGTTTGCATCATGGTGCAGCTGCGGGCGAGATAATCCGTCCAGACCATGGCGTAGGGGGCCCAGGTTTCATTTCTGTGGAACCATTGCCCGTAGCGGAACAGTCCGAGCCCCGGCAGAAAGTCGTCTGAAGGTTGGGAGGCACTATCATGAATGATGAAGCGGTTGAGACCGGATGCCAGGGAGATGTCCGCGATGCGTTTGATATTTCCGGGATGGTAAGTATAGGCACATTTGTCGTCCCCGTTGACGGTGAATGATTCCGCTGCGACAAGGTTTTGACCGTAGATATGGGCAACGGATGCACTCTCCCGGATGTCGGAAATCGCAGCCGGCAGCATCGATCCGGATGGCGATTCGGTCATCCAGATGGCGGACATCGGGACTGTAGCCCGGCGTTTGGCGTCCATGCCGTCGCCCATGAAGGCACGGCCGGTCTCGTGGGATTCGAGATAGGTGCCGGTCATGCCATACTCCGCAATGATTTCGCTCAGCCGCTGGTAATTCTCCGTGAAGAGTTCGCCGAGGGTCTTGCGCCAGTCTGCCAGGAACCGTTCGCTCCGTTCTGCGCTGCCGATGATTTCTCCGGCGAGGATCGGCAGCCAGGGCTGCAGGGCGTATCCGCGTCGCGCAAGGAACTCTTCCGGAAGGCGGGCTGTCCAGGTGGCGGGTCCGGCTTCATAACTGTCTAGCAGCAAGTGCGTGATCCCCTTGGGGCCCAGCATGCCGCCGGCAGCTTCTTTATACAGGTCCAGATACTTATGGAAATATCGCACCCAGGCCTCTTTGTCCAGTTTGTCCACCTCCAGGCCGGTTGCATTGGGTGAGGCGGGATGGTTCATCTTGCCGGTCAGCGAAGCGCCGAAGCGGTAGATGCGCCAGTGTCCGGCAGGAAGGGTGCAACGGAGCGTACCATCCATCGTCATGACCCTGCTCAGATCTTGAACCTCCTGAGGAAGCGCGTATTTTTCACCGGGTACGGTCTTCGTGGGATAGCGGTTGAAGTCGTAACAGTTGGCAAATCCCGCCTTCTCTTCCACGTGCTCCAGTTTGCTGACGGTATGGAGTCTCAGGTCCTGGATATGGGGCCCGACCGCCCGGAAATACCTCGCTTTTGTGGCCGGAATGTTCATTGTCGTGAAATCCTGGGGTGACTTCGGGATGCGGACAAGGGTCTTCCAGACTTTTCCATCTATGCTGTATTGGAGCTCGTTGGGACCCTCGACGCTTCCTTCCCGCGGGCGGATACCTGTGGGCAGACTTTGGATCGTAAAGGCATGGACGAGGGTCTTGCGAGGGAAGGATACCGTGATGCAAGTATCCGCCGCCTTTACGACAGTGGCGCCCAACGCTTCCATATTCTTTTCCGCCTCGGGCAGTCTGACGGCAATGACGGCAATGTCGTATCCGTAGGAAGGCGCAGGAAGACTCTCGTGCCGGAGCGGGATATCCTGATAAGGGCCCGTGACACGCTTCAATTCCGGAAGTCGGAGATCGATCTCTCCCCCGGAGACCTCAACGACCTGCCATTCCAATTTCTTCATCGCATCCTCCGGACTCACCCAGGGGCCGCCCGTGCAGCTCCAGCCGGGCGCACCGGCGACGGCCATTTCCATCCCCAGCGAATCCGCCAGGCGCACGGCGTAGCGGAAGGCTTCCTTCCAGCTGTCGGAAAGGTAGGGTCGCTTAAAGGGCGCTGCCTTGGGCATGTTGACACCGCCGGCGTCGAACTGGTGGAAGCCGGCGATACCCACGGCATCCATCCATTCGAGATCTTTCCGGATACCGTCTAGGGTCACCTCTCCGTCCATCCAGTGCCACCAGACATAGGGCCGGGCGGCCTTCGAAGGTTCTTTGAATTCTTTGATCAATTTGTCGCCGACGTCTTGTGCAGAAAGCGTCAGAGCCGCCAGCAGGGTGAGGAGTATCTGGGTAATCATACATCAAATGTACACAAAAACTTAACATCTGCAGTAGGGGATGACGTATTTCAAACAGATTGGAGTTATAAGGTATGTAAATTGCAGCAACGGGAATAATGATGAATATTCAATCAGAATGACAGAAATGAAGCGAAGGATGCTGCAGGCAGTAGCGCTGCTTGCAGTTTTTTTGGCGCCCGGGGCCTGGGCGCAGCAAAAAGTGACGATCAGCGGCCATATCACAGACAGTGCCAGCGGCGAGACGCTGATCGGCGCAGGCCTGGTTGAAGGCCAGTCCCGGCAAGGCGCGGTGACCAACAATTTCGGCTATTATACGTTGACCCTTCCTGCGGGAACGTATGATTTCCAATATTCCTATGTCGGTTATCAAGACCAGGTCCTGCACATCGACCTGCATCGGGACACGGTTGTCAACGTTGTCCTGAAAGCCGGTGAAATGCTTACCGGCGCCACGGTCGTGGCCCAGAAAGAGGCCGGCATCCAAAGCACCTATCTCGGCGCCGTGGACATTCCCCTGGCGCAGATCCAGCACACGCCGGTGATTTTCGGCGAAGCGGATGTGCTGAAGGTGCTGCAGATGATGCCGGGCGTGCAAGGAGGCAATGAAGGCATGACGGGCCTTTATGTGCGCGGTGGCGGGCCGGATGAGAACTTGATCTTGCTGGATGGCGTACCCATCTACAACGTCGATCATATGCTGGGCCTCTTCTCCGTCTTCCAGCCGGAGGCGGTCAAGAAGGTGACACTTTACAAAGGCTCCTTCCCCGCGCGCTATGGCGGGCGTGTGTCCAGCATCGTGGATATCCGTACCAATGACGGCAACATGAAAGAGACCCACGGATCCATCGGCATCGGAGCCATCAGTGATAAGCTGCACCTCGAAGGCCCGATCATCAAGGATAAGCTCGCTTATTCACTCAGCGCCCGAGGGATGCATACCGTCTTTTATGGTCCTATCATCCGTCATTACCTGGATGGAGATTATGGCAATTATTATTTCTACGATCTCAACGGCAAACTGACCTGGCGTCTGAGCGACAAGGACCGTTTCTACCTGGGCGCCTATCACGGACGCGACCGATTTGTCTATAATTCCGAGGACGAAGGCAGCTACAATTGGGATCCGACGGACAAAAACACGAAGCGAAACTGGAGTTCCCGCACGGATGTGGGGGTGTTCTGGGGTAATACCGTGGGCTCGTTGCGTTGGAACCATGTTTTCTCAAGCCAGCTTTTTGCCAATACGACAGTCGCTTACAACATGTACAACATGGTGATGGGGGCCGGCGAGAGTGAGACGGAGATCGAGAACGGCATCAAATCCGTCAGCCGCTACCACCTGGACTATCATTCCGGGATCCGGGACTGGAGCGCCAAGATGGACTTCGACTACAGCCCTTCGCCACAGCACCTGATCAAGTTCGGGACCGAATATATTTACCACACCTTTATCCCGGAGCGGATGTCGGCGGTGGACCGGGAGATCGAGGCAGAAAAGATCCAGATCGACACCACGTTCCATTTCACGGACCCTAAGAAGATCTATTATGGGCACGACCTGTCCGTCTATGCGGAGGATGACTTCAGCATCGGAGAGCATCTGACCGTCAATCCGGGCGTGCATTTGTCGATGTTCAACACCGAAGGGCGCACTTACTGGAGCCTGCAGCCGCGGGTGTCGGCCAAGTATACGACTGACGGCCATATCACACTGAAGGCCGGTTATGCCCGGATGGCGCAATATGTCCACTTGCTCAGTTCGTCTCAGATTTCCTTGCCTGTGGACCTTTGGGTCCCGATCACCAAGGACATCCGTCCGGTCACATCCGACCAGTATTCAGCCGGCATTTATTATGATGGCCTGAAGGGTTGGGAGTTCTCCCTGGAAGGTTACTGGAAGGCGATGAATAATATCTTGGAGTATAAGGATGGTACGCTGATGCTGGGCACTTCCGATGGCTGGGAAAAGCGTGTGGAGATGGGCCGGGGCACGTCCCGCGGTGTGGAACTGCTGATCCAGAAGACGACAGGCAAAACCACGGGCTGGCTGGCTTATACCCTGGCCAAGAGCGACCGGCATTTCCCGGACGGGTCGATCAACAACGGCCTGCCTTTCCCCTACAAATATGACCGCCGGCATGCGCTGGATATCAGCATCGACCATCAGTTCAATGCTCGCTGGAATATCAATGCTGTCTGGTCTTTTGCGACCGGCGGCACGACGACCGTCCCGGTGCGGGAAGTCAGCGTCTTGCGGCCGGATTCCCAAACCGGGAGTTGGAACTATCTGCCGACGGCCCAGTATGTGGACCACCGCAACAACTTCCGTATCCCGCCAAGTCACCGGCTCAACCTGGGTGTGAACTATCATCGGAAGAAACGCCATGGCGAGAGCGTCTGGAACCTGAGCGTGTACAACGTTTACAATCAGATGAATCCGAACTTCGTCTTTATGGATTATGGGGCGGACTATGATGAGCAGGGCAATTATATGGGCACGAGCCTGAAGATGCAGAAGATCACGATCCTGCCCATCCTGCCGTCCCTGAGTTACACCTTCAATTTCTGAGCGCCATGAAAAGAGTTTTGTTTTTGATCACGATCGCGGCGCTCGGTTTGCTGGCGTCCTGTGAGAATACCATCCGTTATGAATATGACCGCAACGACGGCCAGATTACGCTGCTGGCCCAAATGAACACTTCGGATACGGAGCATACGATCTTCCTTTCGATGAGCTATCCGGACCGGGTGGATTCCTTGCCTGGCGCGACGGTGGTCTGCTGGGTCAACGGAGAGAAGTTCGTCGCCGAGGAGCAGCCGGTTCCGATGGAAGAATACTACAATCCGGGGCCGTATCTGGAGACCCGGGTCTCCGAAGACCGGGTTGTCTTGCGCCGGCGCGATCAATTTTTTACGGAGTATCGCTTTTCGTCTTCTTTGCATCCCGGCGACGAAGTTCGGGTAGAGGCATCGAAGGGTTCCTTGAAGGCCTGGGCGGAGGTGACGGTACCGCAGCCGGCCACGCTGGTGCAGGTGGATACGAACCGAGTCGTCCGGACGCTCAATTATTCTTATTTCGACGGGACGGAAACCTACGAAGCCGCTTATATGGAGATGGCGGTCAAGATCCGGGATATCCCCGGGGAAGACACTTATTTCGTCCTGTCAGGTAATCGTCTGGAAGACGGGGAGTTTTACCGATTCAACGAGTCCGGGGTTGTGGACAGCGTAGCCTATTATTGCGAGGAGAGCCGAGATCTTGATTACCGGACTTTCCACGATATGATTCTGGAGGATGGCTATTCGGCCGGCGAGGCCAGTAGTTTGCTGGATGAATTACTCGCGACCAACCAGATGCATTGTTTCTCGGACAAGGAGTTTCGGGATGGGGAGGCGGTCGTGCGGCCATACTTCGATGCGGATTATTTCACCTGGCGGGATTATAGTTATTACTGGATCTGCCCCGGGACGGATGAAGGAGACCTGCATACGATCTTTACCTTGCAGCTAAGGACGATCAGCCGGGATTTCTACAACTACCTGCGAGCGATCAACAATATGGAGACCTACGGCTACGATGTCACCCCGATCATCGAGCCGACAATGCTTCCGAACAATGTGACGGGCGGATTCGGCCTCGTTTCCGTCGTTGCCGTCCAGTCCGTGACCTTTGATCTCGGCTCCCGCCACATCATTCACAACCCCTCTGAGGGGATTTATTATTAACAGGTTTTATCCTTATGAAGCACAAGTATTATTTCCTGCTTCTGCTGGTTCTTGCCACGTCCTGTGTGCGCTCTTATGACGTTGTCATCGTTGGAGGCACTCCCGGAGGCATTATGGCGGCGGTTTCTGCCGCCCGCATGGGACAGTCGGTCCTTTTGTTGGAAAGAACGGACAATATCGGCGGCTTGCCGGCCAACGGGCTCGGGGCGACCGATATCTCGACCCGGGGTGCGACGACCGGTCTGTTTCTGGAGTTCGTCAACCGGATCCAAGCCTATTACGTCCAAGCTTATGGTCCTGATTCCCAGCAGGTTAAAGATTGCTCTTCTGGTTATCACTTCGAACCCAGCGTCGCGTCAAAAGTCTTTAACGAAATGCTGGCGGAGTGTCCCGGCATTCAGATCCGTACGATGCGCCAGTTCGACTGTGATGCCTCACGGCTTGCGATGACGGACGGGCACATCGATGAGATCGTTATTCTGAACCGGAAATCCGGTCGTCTCGAAAAGTATAAAGGAAAAGTATTTGTTGATGCCACCTACGAGGGTGACCTGGGTGCGGCTGCCGGCGTCCCGTTCCGCATCGGGCGGGAGGGAATGGATGAATTCCACGAGCCGATTGCCGGCAAGGTTTACAAGTATTGGGGAGGCCCTGTCGGTCCTGGAACTACTTACGAAGCAGACGGCACGATCCAGGCCTATAATTACCGGCTGTGCCTGACGCAGGACAAGTCCAACCAGGTTCCGTTCCGGAAACCGGCCCATTACGACCGCAACGAATATGTTTCCCTGATTGATGATATCTTGTACGGTTATCACACGGGGGTCCAATCAATGACCGTTACCCAAGAGCAGCGGGAAGCCAACAGGGACACGATCCTCGCCGGCGGCCGCACGCAGATCCCGGATGACCGCTGGGGCATCACCAAGATCACCAACATGGTCCCGCTCCCGAATGGGAAAACCGATGCCAACAACCAGCACATGGCCTTCCTTTCGACGGATTTGCCGGAGGAGAACCAGCCTTGGCCGACCGCGTCGTGGGAATGGCGGGACCAGTTTGCCCAGCGCTTGCGGGAATACACGGAGGGCCTTTTCTGGTTCGCCTCCCACGATGAGGAGCTTCCGGAGCAGTTCCGCCAGGCCGTGCAGGAGTGGGGTTTTGCTGCCGACGAGTATCCGGACAATGATCATTTCCCCCGGCAGGTCTATGTCCGGGAAGGCCGCCGTTTCGAGGGAATGTATTTCTTCACGGCTAACGACGCAGAGGCGCCGACCGACCGGGGGCCAGTCCACCGCGACGCCGTCACGTCCAGCCATTATGCGCTCGACTCCCATGCCCACCACAAACGGGAGGCCGGGCGGATCCATTTGGATGGGTTCCTCTCCTATCCGACCTGCGTCTATAATGTTCCCTACGGCGTCATTGTTCCCAAGAACGTCAGCAACCTCCTGCTGCCGGTGCCGGTTTCCGGCTCGCATATCGGTTTTTCCACCCTGCGGATGGAGCCTTGCTGGATGGCACTCGGACAAGCAGCCGGTACGGCGGCATCCTTGGCCATCCAGGATGGGACTTCCGTCCAGAAGGTTTCTGTCCCCAAGTTGCAGGACGAACTGCTGAAACAAGGAGCTACGCTTGTCTATATGAGTGGGCATTCCCCGGCCGACGAGGACTTCATAGCGCTCCAGAAAGCAGCGCTTTCCCGGGCTACGGAGTTTGGAAACTAGCCCGAGAAAGTCAATCGCGACAGAATTGTCAGCAACCTATTGATCCAACTCCTTCAAGACATCGTTGAGAAGGAGCCGGGTGCCGATGGTGGCCGGGGCCAGGGGCAGGCGCACGGTGTCCTCGCAGAGTTCGAGGATGGAAAGCGCCGCCTTGACCGGGATGGGATTGCTTTCCACGAAACAGGCCTTATAAAGAGGCGAGAGGTAGTGGTGCAGGGAGCGGGCGGAAGCCAGGTCTCCCTGCGCGACGGCCTCGCAGAGCGCGGCTACGGCGCCGGGAACGACGTTGGAGGCCACGGAAATCACGCCGTGCGCGCCCGTCGCCATCAGGGCGAAGGTCAGTTCGTCGTCGCCGCTCAGCACGGCGAATCCTTCCGGTGCCCGGCGGATGATCTCGCTGCCTTGGGCATAATTGCCGGAGGCTTCCTTGATGCCCGCGATGCCCGGGACCTCCTCTGCCAGTCGGATGACCGTGTCCGGCAGCATGTTGGCGCCCGTGCGTCCGGGGACGTTGTAGATGATGATGGGGATCGTCGTTTCCGCGGCCATGGCCTGGAAATAACGGAACATCCCCTCCTGCGTCGGCTTGTTGTAGAAGGGCACGACAACAAGCAGCGCATCCGGCTTGAGCGGAGCGAGCAGCCGCAGGTTGCGCAGCGTCCCCTCGAGACTGTTGCTGCCGATGCCCGGCATCACCGGAAGGCCGCCGCAGTGCTCTTTCGTGATCCGGAGCAATTCGACTTTCTCCTTATCCGTCAGGGCCGGGGTTTCGCCCGTGGTACCCAGCGGCACCAGGAAATCCACGCCGCCGGCGACCTGGCGGTCCACCAGCGCCGCAAAGGCGTCATAATCAACTTCTCCGTCTTTGAGAAAGGGCGTCACCAGCGCAGTGCCGCAACCGTGAAGCAATACATCCTTGGCCATATTCCGAACAATTACCGTTGACAAAGATAGGAAAAAACTACAGGAGTTCCTTGAACTCGTGGACACCCCTCAGTCCCTCGGTCATGAGGGCGGCAACGACGGCGCCAGCGGCGAGGCCTTCGCGAGAGAAAGCTTCGTGGGTGAGGGTAAGACGGTCAACGGCTGAGGTGTATGTAACCGTATGGATCCCAGGGACTTCACCGATCCGGTGGGCGGTGATTTCGGGCTCGACCCCGAGGCCTTCCTCCAGCAGTTTTCCGAGGCTCTTGGCCGTACCGGAAGGGGCATCCAGTTTATGGATGTGGTGTGTTTCTTCCACGGCGGGGGTGTACCCGTTTCCCTTGAGCATCTTGCTGACCCGCTCCACGGCTGCGAAGAGGGCATTGACACCCAGCGAAAAGTTGGAAGCGTATATGAGCGGCGTCCCAGCCTCTTCGAAGGCTTTGAAAACGTCTTTTTCTATGTCGTTCCAGCCGGTCGTCCCCACCACCGCGGCTTTGAAATGATGGGCGATGAAAGGATAATTGGCCCGGAATGCATCCGGCCAGGTAAAATCGATACATACGCATTCCCTAGCGACTTCGGGGTCGATGCTGCAGATGTCTTCACTGGCTTCCACCAGTTCGATACCCCGTCGCATCAGTTCCGCCTCCACCATATGGCCCATCCGGCCGTATCCGCTGATTACTACTTTCATGGTCGTGGCACTTAATTAATTATTAGTCAGTTTTTTACTATATCGACGGGGTGCTAAAAACAACCCCCGTTACACCCCTTAAATTATTTTAAATCAAACACATAGCCGCCACGCGTCCCTAAAGGGCCAGCAGGTTATTGAGGACGCCGGAGGCGGCCATCCGGGCCCCTTCGCCGGCGCCGCGGATCACCAGAGGTGCCGTAAGGGCGCTGTGAATGATCACGACATTTTCCGTACCGCTGATCCAGAAGAAGGGGCTGTCCATCCCGACCAGCTGCATCTTGATCTCGGCCTTGAAGCCCAGGCGTGCGGAAGGATCCTTGCGGATGGAGGCGACGAAACGCTGCCGCATCCCTAGGTCATCCAGTTCCGCCTCCCGGGCGATGAACTTGGGCTCGTATGCAGCCAGCAACTCGTAGAACTTCTCGATGGAGCAGTTGAAGAACTCAGGCCCGAGCATCGGCGTGATTTCCACGTCGCTCTCCTCCAGCGGGACGCCCGCTTCACGGGCGAGGATGAGCAGCTTGCGCAGCGCATCCCTCCCGCCCAGGTCGGCGCGGGGGTCTTTCTCCGTCAGGCCGATGTCCTGTGCCTGTTTAAGCAGGGTGCCCAGGGGCTCGGTGTTGGCACCGTCGTAGGAGGTGATGATGTTGTTGAGGGTGCAGGAGACGACAGCCTCGATCGCGGTGATCTCATCTCCACTGTAGGCGCTGCCGGAAATGGATTCCAGCACAGGCAGGGAGGTGCCGACGGTCGTGTCGTATTTCAATGCCAGGCCGTAATCATGGGCGGTCGCTTTCATGGCCGCATAGCGGGCATAAGGCACAGCAAAGGCCCGGCGGTTGCAGGACACGACGTGCAGGCCGCGGCGGAAGAACTCTTCGTAACGCAGGCCGATGCTCTCACTGTTGGTGCAGTCAAGCAAAACGGCATTTTTGAGGGACAGCGTGCCGATGGCGTCAAAGAAAGCGCCCCCTTCTGCGGGATGGCCATAAGGGAGGACGGTAGCGATGTCTTCCGGCTTGATGCCGTCAGCGTTGAGGATGTATTTCTTGCTGCTGGAGACGCCAACGATGCGGATGCGCTTGCCGGTCCGCTCGGCGATGGTGTCCCCCTTGGCTTTGAGAATCTCAATAAAAGCCTGGCTTACAGCGCCATAGCCGACTAGGAAGGCGTTGATGACCTTAACGGGCTTGGACTCGAAGAAACGGCGGTGGATGGCGAGCATCGCATCACGCTTGTCTTCGGCCGGGACCACGGCGAACACGTTGCAGCGCGTACGAGCCGTGCTCCGGGCTTTGATGCCCGCCCTGTTCAGGGCACGGATCATACGCTCTTCGACGGCGGCACCGTCTTCCTCTCCCGTGCCGATCAATCCGAGGACTACCTCCCCTTCTCCGGCTTCCAGGGCCGGTTTTTCGACACCTTCCGCCACGCCGGCGAGCGCCTCTCCTTTGAGGGCGGTCAGGCCCAGCAGGCCCGAAGAACGGTGGGGCGGATTGTCCAGGATGAAGGAACCTTGCGCTTCGGGATCGTAGGTGTTGAGAATGCAGATCGGGATTCCGGCTTTCTGGGCAGGTGCCACGGTCGGCGGATAGAGCACCTTGGCGCCGAATTCAGCCATATCCCGGGCCGCCCGATAGGACAGGTAGGGGATGGTCACGGCCGCAGGCGCGATTTTCGGGTCGGTCGTCATGATACCGGGCACGTCTGTCCAGATCTCGACGATACGGGCGTGCGCTCCTGCAGCATAGATGGCCGCAGAATAGTCGGAGCCGCCGCGTCCCAGGTTGACCCGCCGTCCGAGCAAGTCGGTGGCGATGAAACCCGGCGCGACGAAAATATCTACCTCCGGATGGGCGTCCAGCGTGGCGCGGATATTGGCGTCGGTGAGTTCGAAATGGACGCGTCCGTTCTCCGTGCGGATGATCTCCCGGGAGTCGATCCACAGGACCTTATAGCCTTCGGCCGCCAGTTTGCGGGCAATGATGCGGGTAGAGAAGAGTTCTCCGAAGGTCTGGATGGCCTCTGCCTGTTCGGGCGTGATCGCACGGGCGGAGAAGATCTCGTCTGCGAAGCAGTCCAGCTCATCGAAGGTTTCGTCGCACTCCTTGAGCGCCTCCGCACAAGCGGAGCCTTCGAGCAGTTCCTCGATGATGCGATGATGGATGCAGCGCAGCGAATAGACCTGCGCCTTGCAGGAAGAATTGCCTTCCGCCGCCTCGGCGCCAATCTTGATCAAGGTGTCCGTGCATTTGCTGATGGCGGAGGTGACCAGGATGACTTTCTCCTGCCGGGCGGCCGCCGTCACGATCTGGACGACTTTCCGGATGATGGGGGCCGAGGCCACCGAAGTTCCGCCGAATTTCAGTACTTTCATGGGTCAGTTCGTTTTATCGGTATTCCTCGTAATAGGGTAAGCCGATATGGGTTGTGATGTCTTTGATCTTGTGCTCGTCGCGGGGACAGATCATCAGGACGTCGTCCGTATCGATGACGATGTAGTTCTGCAGGTCACTGACAGCAATCAGTTTGTCTCGCTTGCCGGCGGAAAGGATGCAGTCTCGGGTGCCCAGCAGCAGGCTTCGTCCTGCGAGGACGGCATTTCCTTCCGGATCCGGCTTGGCCAGGGATTTATAGGCGGCGTCCCAAGAGCTGATGTCAGCCCAGCGGAAAGCCGCAGGGAAGATCCAGTCAATCTCAGTGTTCTCCATGACGGAGTAGTCGATGGAGATGCGCTCCATGTTCATGTATGCCTTTTCCAGGAAACGCTGCTCCTCCGGTCCGCCCAGCGCCTCTTCCCAACCGGCAAAGAGGTTGGTGACGGCAGGAACGTATTTCTCCAGCTCTGAGCGGATGATTTGGGCCTTCCAGATAAAGATACCGGAGTTCCAAAGAAATTCGCCGCTGCGCACAAAAACCTCGGCCAGTTTCTCATCAGGCTTTTCGGTAAAGGTCTTGACCTTGACCGGGCGAGTCTGCTCATAGGCTTTTTTGCCGCCAACGACTTGGATGTAGCCGTAATTGGTGTCGGGCCGGTCCGGGACGATGCCGATCGTGATCAAGGCGTCGTGCCCGGCGGCATAGTCCAAGGCTTCCTTGAACGTGCTCCGGTAGGATTCCCCCTCTTCTTCGATCAGATTGTCCGCCGGGGCGATGGCCATCACAGCTTGGGGATCCCGTTTCAGCAGGGTATAGGTTGCATAAGCGATACAAGGGGCCGTGTTGCGGGCATAGGGCTCCAGGAGGAGGTTCTGTTCGGTCAATTCCGGGAGAATCTCCAAGACGGCCTCCCGGTAGCGTGCGAGGGTCACGACCAGGATGTTTTCCTGGGGAAGGACGCTCCGCAGACGCTCATAGGTCAGCCGGAGCAGGGACTTGCGGGCCGGACCGAACAAAAGGAATTGCAAGGGCCGGTGCCGCCGGCACAGCGGCCAGAACACGGATCCTTCACCGCCCGCCAAAATGATGCCGTAATTATGTGAACTCATCTCAAAATCAAGTATATAGAGGTATAAAAGCCTGCTTGTAGTAGTGGATGTCAGTCCGCTCTCCGTCAAAGACCACCGTGACGATGTCGAAATAGACATCCAATGCGCCGAAAGGTCCTGCGTTGAGGTAAGCCAAGGCTGCGGCGGCAAGACGTTTCTGCTTCTTGAAAGTCACGTTGTCTTCCGGGGCAGCGCTCACGGGAGCGGTCCGGCTCTTCACTTCCACGAAGTGCAGGCCTTCGCTGTCTCGCGTGATGATGTCAATCTCCAGATGGGCCCAGCGCCAGTTCCTTTCCAGGACCGTGTGGCCCAGCTGTTCCAAGTGTTGGCAGGCCAGGCTCTCGCCCAGGTCTCCCAGTTTTCGTTTTGAAGTTTCCATCGTTTAGTCGAAAGTGACGATCGTTACGCCCGTGCCTCCGAGCTGGATGGATTCGTCCTTCACGGAGGCGATCCCAGGGATCGTCCTCAGGTATTTCTGTATTTCTTCGCGCAGTACGCCCGTCCCTTTCCCGTGGATGATTCGGACGGAAGGGACGCTCAGCATCAGCGCGTCATCGACGTAATGCGTGACGATGTCCAACGCGTCGGAAAGCCGCTCGCCCCGGACATCCAGTTCCATCCGGAAATTGAGCTTGCGCTCCCGGATGCCCGGATCTTCCGTCCGATAGGACAAGACCGGAGCCTGCCGGGCCGCAGCCTTGAACTCGTTGGAAGAGATGCGCTCGACCCGCTCGGCAGGGACCGTGCTGCTGATGTTGCCGATGGTCAGGGTCACGGATTTGCCGGAGACCTTGGAGATCTCGCCGACCATGCCGTTGTCCTTGATCCGGACCTTTTCCCCGACTTTGAAAGCACCGGAACGGAAAGGAACCGCAGGGGTCGTCTGGGGCTCTGGGGTCCCGGGCTGCCGGCCTTCTCGCCGGGCTTTCTTCTCCCGTTCCCGCTCCTGGCGGCGATTCAGCTGCTCGAGTTTGCGGTCGATGTATTCGTCTCGGGTCTTCTGCTCCCGGGATTTGCGGTCCTGGAGGGCAGAGACAAAGCCTTGAAGCTCTTTCCGGGCCTCCTTTGTCTGTTCTTTTTCGGCCTGGGCTTCTTTGATGGCGCGGATGGTGTTCTCGACTTGCTTATTAGCTCCTTTGACGATGTCTTCGGCTTCACGCTTGGCCTTGTCGAGGATGTCTTTCTTCTGCTGCTTGATGTCGAGGAGTTCCTTCTGGTACTGATCGGTGATGCTCTCGAGCGTCTTGTCAGTATGCTTGATTTTCTGGAGTTTCTCGTCCAGGGCTTTGCGGTTGCGCGCGATCTTACGCAGGTTGCGCTCAATGCCGACATACTCTTCACCAGCCCGCTCTTCAGCGTCTTTCACGATGGGTTCGGGGAGGCCCATCTTGCGGGCCAGCTCGAAGGCGAAGGAGTTGCCGGGGAGCCCGATCTCCAGCTTGAACAGGGGGGCGATGGCATGGGTGTCGAAGGCCATGGCGCCGTTGGTGACGCCGGTGTCGCCGTTGGCCGCGTAGAGTTTGAGGTTGGTGTAGTGGGTCGTGATGACGCCGTATACTCCGCGCTTGTCCAGTTCGGACAAGATTGCTTCGGCGATGGCTCCGCCGGCGGCCGGCTCCGTGCCGGAACCGAACTCGTCGATCAGGACGAGGGTCTTCTTGTCTGCGACGGAGAGCGTCTCGCGCATGTCGCGCAAAAAGGAACTATAGGTGCTGAGGTCGTTGTCAATGGATTGGTCGTCGCCGATGCTGAGCATGATGCGGTCGAAGACCGGCATCTCGGAGGTCTCGGAGGTCGGGATCAGCATGCCCCATTGAAACATGTACTGCAACAGGCCGACGGTCTTGAGACAGACTGACTTACCGCCGGCGTTCGGACCGGAAATGAGAAGGATGCGCCCTTTTGGCGTGAGCGTGACGGTCAGGGGAACGATGCTCTTTCCTTCTTTTTTCAGCGCCTTCTCGAGCAGGGGGTGGCGTGCCTTGCGCAGGTTCATCTCTCCCTCTTCGGAGATGACAGGCATGCCGGCGATGTAGTCCAGGGCCGTCTGGGCCTTGGCCATCAGGAAATCCATCTCCCCGATGAAAATGGCGCCGTCCAGCAGATCCGGGACCTGCGGGCGGACGAAGTCGCTGAACTCGCGCAGGATCTGGGCGATCTCGCGGGTTTCGGCGAAGTGCAACTCGCTGATTTCGTTCTCCAGGCTGACGACCTCGGCGGGCTCGATAAAACTGGTTTTGCCGGAGGCGGACTCGTCATAGATAAATCCGGCGAGCTTGCGCTTGCTGCCAGCCGGGACAGGGATCAGATATTTTCCGTCGCGGATGGAGATGCTGGCATCGCTGTCGACCAGGCCTTCGGCTTGGGCTTGCTTGAGGATGGCTGCCGCCCGTTTGGAGATGGCGTTTTCCTTCTCCTTGAGGCTTTTGCGGATCTGGGCCAGTTCGGCAGAGGCGTTGTCCTTGACAGAACCGTAACG
>JAEEGL017090404.1_pt1 | contig 34329 bp, 24 predicted proteins | sample 9134231 | NCBI WGS metagenome assembly JAEEGL01 (sample SAMN16246548, study PRJNA631951) | gut metagenome | biome: gut microbiome; feature: rumen; material: fiber-attached | host: Bos | place: Iran: Karaj | collected 2018-10
CTGGTGAGGCTGAGAACGGAAAAATCGCAATTGAGAAATATAATGAGTTGAAGCCCGACCTTGTAACTCTTGATATCACAATGCCAGAACTTGATGGTATCGGAGCCTTGAAGGGAATCAAGGCTGCAGATCCTAATGCAGTATGCATTATGTGCTCTGCTATGGGTCAGCAGGCAATGGTAATTGAATCTATTCAGGCTGGTGCAAAGGATTTCATTGTAAAACCTTTCCAGGCTGATCGTGTTCTTGAGGCCGTAAAGAAAGCTATCGGTTAAAGCAGGTCATCTATTCGCTCAGTTAAGCTTGTGGTGATTTATAACAATTCAAAAAATACGGAAATGCTTTATTTCATGTTATTCAGAACATAAAGCATTTCCGTTTTTGTTCATGTTCATTAATTCGTCTAGGATGCGATGGGCTGCAGCATCTTTGGACATGAGGTCGAGTTCTGTGACAGAATCTGCGGTAATGAGTGTGATTACATTAGTGTCTACGCCAAAGCCGGCGCCGGCAACCTTCACGTTGTTGGCACAGATCATGTCGAGATTCTTCTTTGAAAGCTTCTTTTTGGAGTTCTCCAGCATATTCTCTGTTTCCATGGAAAAGCCGCAAAGAATCTGGCCTTTCTTTTTGTGCTCGCCAAGGTACTTAAGGATGTCCTTTGTTCTGGTAAGTGGTATGGAAAGGTCACTGTCATCCTCAGATTTTTTTATCTTGTTGTCAGCAACTGTGGCTGGTGTATAGTCAGCTACTGCTGCTGCCTTAATTATGATGTCCTGAAAGTCAGCGCGGGATGTAACTTCATCAAACATATCCTGAGCTGATGTTACAGGCACAGTTTTTACATAGGTTGGAACGGCCTGATCGGTAGGGCCAAGAACAAGAGTCACCTCGGCGCCTCTAAGGGCAGCTGCCTTAGCAAGAGCTATTCCCATTTTTCCTGTTGAATGATTGGTTATGTATCTGACTGGGTCGATTGCTTCTCTTGTAGGTCCTGCAGTAACAATAACCTTTTTGCCAAGCATGTCCTTTTCAAAGGCAATTTCTTTTATTATTGCATCTACAATGTTCGCAGGCTCTTCCATTCTGCCTTTTCCTACTGCTCCGCAGGCAAGATAGCCGCAATCAGGCTCGACTATGATATATCCAAGTTCACGAAGTGTGTTTAAATTCCTCTGGGTTACAGGATTTTCGTACATCTTGGTGTTCATAGCAGGAGCAACTATCTTTGTGCAGGTACAGGCAAGGGCTGTTGTAGTAAGCATATCGTCGGCTATCCCGCAGGCGAGCTTGGCTATACAGTTGGCTGTTGCAGGGGCAATTACAAGAATATCTGCTTTGTCTGCAAGGGCTATATGCTCCACTTCCCAAGGGTGATTTCTGTCAAAAGTGTCTGTAACGCATCTTGTATGAGTCAGGGACTCAAAGGTAAGCGGCGCAATAAACTCTGTGGCGTGTTCTGTCATTATCACATCCACATTTGCGTGCTGCTTTATCAGTTTGGATGCAAGGTCTGCGGACTTGTAGGCAGCGATGCCTCCCGTAACACCAAGCAAAATATTTTTTCCCTGTAACATACTACTCTCCTTAAATAACCTGTGTATCTACATCTGAAACAGTTTCATTTATGTTGTAAAGCTCCAAGAGTCCTCTAAGCAGCAGGTTTGGTTCGTACTGCGCCTCATACTCTATCCATGGAAGCACAAATTTCCCAAGGCCTCCAGTGATCACAAGAGCCATATTTTCAAGCTTATAGTCATTTTTAATTCTTTCAGCCGCAGCAGAAATCATAAGTCCTGTAGCAGCTACTGTTCCGCTTATCATATTTGAAGCGGTATCTTTTCCCAAAATGTCTTTTACCTCTCCGGCAGATAACTGTGGGAGCTGCGATGTTCTGTGATGCTGCGCATCTAAAGACATCTGGATTCCAGGGCAGATCATTCCGCCCAGAAGCTTTTTCTTTGCATCGATAACTGAAATAGTGGTGCAGGTTCCAAGATCGCAGACCATTACAGGCCTGTCTTTACACATGGAAGCTGCCGCTGCAAGGTCTACAATGCGGTCTGTTCCAAGTCTTTTTTCATCATAATCCGAAATATCTATTCCGGATGACAAAAAAGGCCCCATCAAAAAAGGCTCTTTTCCTGTAAGCTTCTCAAGCGCATTTAAAGTCATGTCATTTATTTCAGGCACAACTGAAGAAAGAATTGCTCCATCATATGAAGCGTTTCCCAAAAATGTGCAAAGCTTTTCTGTAATTTCTTTTTCGCTGTAATCTCTTCTGGTGGCAAATCTAAGGGTATCCTTAAGAACTGTGTTGTACCAGATTCCAGCAACAATATTTGAATTTCCTATATCTACTGTAACTACTTTATTCATATTCCTTAAGATGGTGACAGGTACAGCCTATAACTGTACCTGCCCTCCTTCCCCTCATTTAAAAAGCTCTATTTGAGCTAAACCGCCGTGGCACAAATTAGTCTCTATGAAGCACCTTTGAAAGAACAAGTGCTACAGAACCACCAAGGATACATCCGATCACAGCCTCAACTGTAGCCTGAACGCCAACCATAGCAATAACAAATGCGAATGGGTTGCCTGCGTTGTACTTTGCTACAAGACCCTGAACATACTCAGTCTTGTAGAAGAAAAGGCAAAGTGATGTCATGAAAAATACTGTATTGAAAAGTGGCATAAGTGCGCCAGTAATGTAATATGATGCGCTCTTAAGCTTTCCTCTGTGGATAGCCTTGTAGATAGCACTTACAACTGCTGCGTCAAGAAATCTTGCAACTACTGCAGTAACAAATACTCCAAATGGATTGATCACGAAAAGTGTTGAAAGCATTCCGCTGGCACCGGTAAGCGCTCCAGAAAAGCTGTTAAGTCCGAATACAATACCGCAGATAATACCTGCTGTAGGACCAATAAGCATTGTAGCAAGTGCAACGGGAACGGTAACGATAGAAACCTTAAGAAATGGTGTAGGAATAGTACCCAAAATAGTGTTACCCATAATAAGAGTAACTGCGATCATAAGGGCAGTCTCCACCATGTAACGAGTTTTGCTGCTAAGTCCGGCTGACTCTTCTTTAGTCTTGCGGCCAAGCATTTTTGTGTTTTCCATATTCAATTCTCCTTTTAGAAAAAAAGCTACCGTTTCGGCCTATTCCGAATACAGTGCACATCTAATATATCAGCCGTATAGAAAATATGCAATACATAATCAGTTTCGTAAAAAAATTTCAAAAAAGTAGTGGGAAAACGTTAATAATTTTCCTTAAAATGCCGATATAAATACGTGTAACCGCAAATCGCTTTTTGATCAAAGAGGAGTTGTTATGAAGAGATTCAGGTTGTTAAGTTTAATCCTTTGTGTGCTGGTTCTTGGCGTTAATTTCCATGCTGTTACTGCAAAAGCCGCACCTCTTAGTAAGTCAGATTCGGCGAAGATTGCAAGAGTAATTGCCGCAAATAAAACTACAAAGAGCAGCAAAGGAGCTTCTGTATTCATAAACTCCTTCACTGTAACAAACCTTGATGCTCCAAAAAACGGAAATCTCCTGGACAGGACAGCAACGATCATAGCGGACAATGGCTTTTTCTGGGATGTACCTGTACTTTGGGTCAATCAAAAGGGCGAGCTTGTTAATATTGCAATTCAGGTTGATGACGTGGTAAAAGACTACCCGATCATCGCTTTTTACCTGCCTGCTGGCTATAATATCATGTTCTCAGAAAATGCGGCATTTAACATAAATATGCCTGATTTCATCTGCAATCTCATAAATCAAAACGGCGTCACAACCATGACAAATCCTGCTGCCGGTATCACATACATCACTCCTCTTTTACCAAATCAAAATAAGCTTGTGGCCACAAAACCCGCTGACTATCAGGAAAGCGGCGAGGAAGTGACTGAGTCTGATTCTGGCAAGGTTTCAAATGGCGATCCTGAAAATCCAGCAGGAAAAACTGGAGGAAAGTCATCTTCGGGATCATCCGAATATCAATATAACTATAATCCAAAACTATCAGATGAAGAAAAGAAAAATCTTGTAGCTATCCACTGTCAGGACAGCGCTGTTGAAAAGCTTGGTGAAGATAACCTTGCATGGCTCGTTTCTTTTGTTAAGGATGTAATTGAGCCTGAGGCTGTAGCTCTTTTGCAGGAGAAATTCCCTGCATATAAATCCGCAGCCAAGAATTCCGAGCTTGGAAAAGACATTGGTCTATATGTCTACTATGAGAGTTCTGATTCCAGTTCAACTTCCAAAAGTGACAGTGATGACAATGGCTCTACTGAGGGAAATTCTCAGGGAACTGTAGCTTATGTTTCCTGGAAAACTCAGACAGATTCAGAGTCCAATGAATTTACATTTAGTTATCGCCTTGGTATCAACGCAAGCTACCTTTATGCCTATGACGAGGAGACCGGAACCTACTCTTTTGATAATGAAAAAGCTAATTCCCTCCTTGACTGCACAGTTGTCCATGAGATGATGCACGCCTTTATGGACGACTACGAAAGAACCGGAATGACGGGCTATCAGTACAGCGAAAGCACCGGCTACAAGCTCACCAATAAAGACAGTGTGGCATTCCCTAACTGGTTCACTGAAGGAATGGCAACAGCTGTGGATAATGCCTACCAGTATTGGAATAATAATTTCCATAACAGCTACGGCTACGATAAGGAAAATGATATTTACTCTGCCAGTGCTCTAAAGGAAAGCTATCTTGGCAATAGCAAAATGCAGCTCTCCTACGCAGAAAACTATGATTTTAATAACCCAGGTGGAATGGACAACAGCCAGAGCTCCTATGTCAGCGGATATCTTGCAAATGTTTACCTTGGCTACCTTGCAGCCCAGAAATATGATTCCAAAGACGCCATCAAAAAGGATAAAAACGATGCAGTTAAAATAATTAGCAGCAGCGTGATCCTTAGCGGTGTAAACCACATTTTGGAAGAGCTCCACAAAGGAAAAACTTTAGATGATGTAATAAAGGAAATCTCTACTGTTGATGGAACGCCGCTTTATTCAGATACTGCTGATTTTACCAAGAAATTCATTGCTTCTTCAGATGAAGCCGTGACAGATAATAATGCTTCTTTGGAATTCTGTACCAACCTTTTAAATTACCTTGAAGATGCCAGCGATGAAAAAGGTACTGCCAACGGCTCTATCCTTGTTGATTTTACAAGTAAGCAGAACACTCTTTTATCAAAGAAGCTCCTTAAAAAGGGCCAGACAGTATATGTTCCTTCAGACACCAAAGATTTCGTCAAGTCAACTGTTGATTTTGAGAAAGCCCTTGAGTCCGGCGGAGAGTCACAAACAGGTATAGCAAAAGATACCACGACAACTGAGGATACTACAGATACCAGTACAAAGACGGATTCCGATGAAGTACTAGATAGCTCAGCAGAAGGCTCATTCGACTATACGGAAAATGAATCCAATATGGAAAATGGCTCAGATTCCGAGGATTCAGGCAAAAAGAATGATGAAGCAACTGGCGGAAACAGACAGGATAATGGAAACGATTCCTCTGCGGAAGAGGTCTCAACAGACGATGAAAATGAGAAGTTTGAAACTGGAGATAATTCCGGTTCAGAAAGTCCTGACGCATCACCCGAGCCGGCTCCAGCACCTCAGACGCCACAAAATGATGAAGCAACTGGTGGAAATGCTGTTGTAGCTGAAGAAGTTCCTACTGATGACAGCTACTGTATCCCGGCAGAAATTACCTATTCTGAGCCAGAACCGGAAGCTCCAGCTGATGAAGGAGATAACAGTGCTGAGCAACAGGTACTTGATGCAATTCCTGAAGATCATTCTTCAGATGATGACGATGCCTGACACTTATAAAAAAGCCGATACCGGAGATCATCATTCCCCGGCATCGGCTTTTTTTTAATTAAATGCAATCTGTGCGAAGTTGTAGAAGCCAAGGTACCAGATGTTGAAATCATGAGCACCGTTAAGTTCCTGCCACATGAAGTTCTCTCCGTCTACAAACTGATTGCAAACTGTAGGAAGGTTCTTTGCTGCTGCAGATGCGCTTGAGTATGCTGTTCCATCCTGAAGTCCACATACGTTGTAGAAGAAGTGAATTGGATAGCTGTTGCCATTAAGGATTGATGCTGTCTTAGATGCTGTGTTACTTGTAGGTGCAGCTGAGAAAGCTCCAAAATAGCTGAACAGATCTACGCACTCTCCGATTCCAATGTTGATTGTCTGCATACCACCCATTGAAAGACCTGCGATAGCTCTGTGGTCTCTGTCTGTGTAGGTGCTGTAGTGTGAATCAATGTAAGGAATCAGGTCGTTTCTAAGCTCTTTACCAAAGTTGTAGAAGGAATTAACTGATCCGCTTGCTGATGCCTTTCCATTAGGAGTTACTACGATGAAGGAATCGATATCTCCATAGTAGGAAAGGTTATCCATGATTGCCTTTACTCTGGATGAGTTGTTGTTCATTCCCCATTCATTCTCATTTCCACCGATTCCGTGGAGGAGGTAAAGAACGCTGTACTTCTTGTTTGCACTGTAGCCTGCAGGTAAGTATACGTTGGCTTTCTTTGTGTAAGCACGGCCATTATTCTCTGTATCATGAGCTGTGTAGGAGATGCTTACGATAGTTCCTGAGCCCTGTCCGCTTCTAACCTGTGTGTACTGTGAAGGAATTGAATACTTAACTACAGATGTAAGGTCCTTCTTAGGTGTAGGCTCTGGAGTTGGCTCTGGTTCTGGAGTTGGCTCTGGCTGAGGTGTCTCTGATCCTCCCTGTCCGCCTGTTGAACCGCCCTGTGAGCTTTCGCTTCCAGATGTGCTGCCAGCTGCTGACTCAAGAACATATTCAAAAGAGTCACCAATCTGACCAACGCCTACTGAACCAAACTCAACGCTTGATCCGTTAGTGATTGTCTTATTCCAGTCTACAGGAGTAATTACATAATAGTTACCTTCTGTTTTAACATTTACATTCCAGCTTGAATCAAGATTTACCTGATTCTTGTTAACCTTAAGTGTCCAGCCATCTACTGTGCTGCCTGTGTTGTTGGAAATCTTGTAAGAAACCTGATAGCCTGATCCCCAGTTATTAATTGTGTAGCTAAGCTCAAGTCCAGAACCTACTTCAACGATAGGTGTTGGCTCTGGGTCTGGAGTTGGCTCTGGATCTGGTTCAACAACTGGCTGTGGATCCTGCTGCTGATTATTTCCATCAACCTTCTCGAACTGCCACTGCTGGTTAGGATTTCCGTTGTAAGTCCACTGAACTACGTTTGTTCCATCAGCTGTCTTCTTTTCATAGCAATCAAGGAACTTGGTAGCATTTGAAGACTTTGTTCCGATTGTATAGATTCCTGAATTAGCTGTTGTCTTTACGATGAACTGCTGAGCGTTTCCGCCGTAGCCCTGATATGTTCCGATATTAGCGCCATCAACGTTCTCGCCATTTGCTACATCCATCATGATATTGCCAAGTGCACTTGTGAGTGTGATGTAACCATCATTTCTGTTTGTAACATACCACTTCTGTCCATCAACACCTGTGCCAGAGCTGATAATAACACTGTTCCAGCCGCTTGATATGTTACCCTCAACTGTAAGGTATTTCTGTGACTGAACGCCCTTGATGTAGTACCAGCCATCATCGATACGTGCTGTAGAGTTTGTGTTGCCTGTAGAAGGCTGTGGATCAGTTGAAGGTGTTGGATCCTGGCTCTGTGAAGGATTACCAAATACGTCTGTATAAGCTTTTACAACATAGTCATAAACCTGCTTGTTTACACCGATGTTTGACCATGGAAGTGGCTTCTGGCCTGTAAGCCATGTCTCAGCATCTGAAGGTCCCCACCATGTAATGCAAGAGATGTTTCCACCGTTCTTCTTGGCTGTGTTGATGTTTTTAAAAAGCTGGTAAGCATAGTTGTTAAGATCGCTATCGCCGTTGTTCTTGATATCAAGCTCTGTGATCTGAACTTCAAATCCAGCATTTATAAATGCATTAAGCGCCTGTGTGTAGTAACTAACTGAAGGATAGCTTGTGCTAAGGTGTGACTGCATTCCGATACCAGCGCAAACCTTTTTACCCTGGTTGATGTAATTCACAAGCTTGATCTCATCGTTTACAACCATGTATGTGTTGTAATCGTTGTAGAAAAGCTTAACCTTGTTTGTAAGGTTGTACTGCTCAAGTACATCGTAAGCATAGTTGAAAGCTTTTTTTACATAAGTAGCATTTGTCTTGCTGCTGCCGTAAACTGCTTCCCAGCCTGAGTTCTGAGCGTGCATGATTTCGTTAGCCACATCCCAGTAAACAACAACGCTGCCGTACAGGCTTGAGTATACGTGCTGAAGAACTGACTTTACATAGAACTCAAGACGAGCATCCATAACGCTCTGGCTTACGAAGCCGCCGTTTGATGAATAGTTCTGTCTAAAGAGCCATGTAGGAGTCTGTGAATGCCATACAAGAGTGTGTCCTCTCATCTTAAGACCATTCTGATAGCAGAGCTTCATAGCTTCATCTACTGTAGAAAAATTGATCTTTGGCACTGTACTCTCTTTGTAGTTAGAAGGAATGTAGTAGCCAAGATTCTTCGCTTCGTTGACAGAGATAAGTGTAGCTGATCTGCTGCCAAGAAGGTAATCAGGCTTAAACTCGTTGCCGAGAGTAATGATATTTGAATCCTTCTTGATTGCGTTTACAGTGCTCTGGTTTCTAAGCATATAAGTATGTACGCAGTTTCCTGAATAGCCATACTTAGCGCCATAGGTTTCCATGAAGTTATAGCTTGCTGCCTTTGCATCAACCTTGAAGCACATCCCCACTGTGCTCACAAGTAAAACCAATATCATTAGTTTTGCAAGTAAACCCTTTATATAATTCTTTTTCATATCATATCCCCATTTTTTCTCTAAAAAAGTCAGTTAAGTGTGTAGTCGAAAGAAGTACCTATCTGTCCAACGCCTAATGAACCAAACTCAACGCTGGAGCCGTTTCCAATTGCCTTATTAAAGTCAACCGGTGTAATCACATAATAGTCCCCACTAGTTGTGATATTTACATTCCAGCTGGAATCGATATTTACCTGATTCTTGTTTACCTTGAGTGTCCAGCCATTTACTGTGCTTCCTGTGTTGTTGGAAATCTTGTAGCTTATCTGATAGCCTGAACCCCAGTTGTTAATTGAATATGTAAGCTCAAGTCCTGACTCTACAGTAATTGGTGTCGGCTCTGGGTCTGGTGTTGGTTCTGGTTCTACAACCGGTTCAGGATCCGGTTCTACCACAGGCTGTGGATCTGGCTGAGTCTGAGTGTTAACCGGCTCAAATACCCACTCCTGATTAGGATTTCCGTAGTAAAGCCACTGACATACATTTGCACCATCGTTCTTTTTGTGCTCATATACATCGATGTAACGAACCTGGTTAGATGCCTTGGTTGCAATTGTGTAAACACCGCTTGTCTTGGTATTTTTTACCACAAACTTCTGAGCATCTCCTGAATAGCCATAGTAGATACCGATGTTAGCGCCATCATCTGCGCTACCATTGGAAATATCAAGCATGTAATCTCCAAGTCCGCTTGTGAGTGTTACGTAACCATCATAAGTGTTTGTAACATACCACTTCTGTCCGTCTACGCCTGTGCCTGTGCTGATGCACACGTTTGTCCAATTGCTGAATCTGTTTCCTTCTACAGTAAGGTACTTCTGAGAATTGGTATTCTTAAGATAGTACCAGCCATCATTAATGCGTGCTGTAGAATTGTTATTAACATTTGATCCGCTTGGCTGAGTGGTCTCAGTGGATGGTGTTGGATCAGGTGTTACTGTGGTTCCGCTTGCAGCTGTGAACTTCCAGTAGTTAAAGTTCATAAGTGAGCCGCCATTTCCTTTAAATACAAAATAAAGGTCATGCTTACCTGTTGCTCCTGTAACGTCACAGCTCTTTGTAACATACTTCTGCCATCCGCCAGTCTGTGCCACATCAACAGAGCCGATGAGCTTGCCGTTTGTTCCATCGAGACGAAGCTCTATTTTTCCGCCGCCAAACTGTGAAGCAACTCTTGCGTCAAAGGACTTTGCTCCTTTACCGAAATCTACATTTGCAACCTTAATCCAGTCACCGTTTTCGATGTAGGAAACGTTAAGAGTTCCCTCTCCGCAGGTCTCTGTCTCAACTCCGTTTGAATTGCAGATAGTCTCTGCCTCAACCTTGGTGTATGGGTTAACAGTAGCAATTGGATCTGGTCCCTTGGTGCTCATTTTGATTGTAGGAATTGAGCCGTCTGAGTTGTACTTGAATTCCTCTACGCATACAGAACGGGCAAATCCACTTCCTCCAGGAAGTGCTCCATTGTGGTAGAAGAAGTAGGAATGTCCCTTGAAATCTACAACTCCGCAGTGGTTTGTAAAGCTCTTTCCCTCACTTGGCATAATAACGCCGCGATAGGTCCAAGGACCTGTAGGTGAAGTACTTGTGGAATAAGCAATATTCTCGGGAATACCATTAGCTGCATAAAGCATGTAGTAAAGGTTTCCTCTCTTGTAAAACCATGGCCCCTCAACGTAGGTGCTGCCATAGCCTGTGCTTACCTTGTTGATTCCGCCTGAATAGGAAATCATGTTTGAGTTAAGCTTTACATAATAAAGTGATCCGTTTCCAAAGTACAGGTATGCCTGTCCATTTGAATCCACAAAAACTGTTGGATCAATGTAGCTCCAACCTTTTACAAGTGGTCCTCCGATAGCATCCTTAAAAGGTCCTGTGGGGCTGTCAGAAACAGCTACACCAATGGCATTTCCTCCTGAATTTGCAATAACAGGAACATACAGATAGAACTTGCCGTTTCTTTCAACCGCCTGACATGCCCATGCATCACTTGATGCCCAGCTAAAGGTTGAAAGAGATGCTATCTCGCCGTGATCTGTCCAGTTGGCCATATCCTTTGATGAATAGCAGTGCCAGTTTCTCATGTCATAATAACTGGCTCCATCCTCGTCATGGCCTGTGTATACATACACCGTGTCCCCATAAACCATAGGCGCAGGATCTGTTGTGTAAATAGTTTGTACGATTGAGTTGTCAGCCTTTGCTGTAACCGGTGACATTCCCAAAAGCAGTGTTCCTAATAACGCTCCCACAATAAATTTTGCTTTTTTCATATACTTTCCTTCATCACCTCCCATTGATTCTAAGAAAGCTGCAATAGTGCGCTGCAGCCTTGTTTTGGATCATAACTGTTGTCAGGAAACACGTACCTTGTCGGCTTTATATCCAGCTACTGCACGATTCAGCTTTCGTATATACCATTTTTCAGTTCTAATCCTTGTTACATTGCATAGAGATATTGATAGCCCCCCAGCAATCAAAAATTTCTATGCAATACTTGCTCAAGCGCAGATAACATCGGCATTTTGGGGATGTCTATGTTATCTAAGTACACCAATTCTAGCAATTTGGTTTCCTGCACACTCCCCAGAATTTGCTACCTTTTTTGCCAATATTGCGAATTGTGTAACAATTTTTAATAACTATTTTTGTGTATTTTTTTCGTTTCCGATGGTTGCAGCGTTTTCAGTAATTTTGGCATATGCTGTTTTATTACGTTTCCTGTAACTTTTCTTGTGCAGCCCTATTTTGCGCGCTTTGTGAAGGGTACTGGCTCAGATAATATTTATGTATCAGCCTCTTCCATTGTTTTTCATTGAAAGAACCAGAGTTGTTACCGCCCTGAAGCCATTTCTATCATTTTAGCCGTATGATTATTTTTATAATTACCGCTCTCCATAAAGTTTTGTATTCAAGGCAGTAATACGAATTATTCTTTTACCGCTCACAATTCGATTCCATATTCCGAGCAGTAATTCTTTACTATATCGCTACGTCCCAATTACAATAAAACTATTCCAGGCGGTAAAGGCTGCTGTATTGTTACCGCCCCAAAGCAAAAAGTCTATTTCAAGCGGTATGAGCTCTATATCTCTTACCGCCTCAAAACAGCAAATCCATTCCAAGCGGTAATAGCACAAAACTTCTTACCGCCCGCAATATAAAAGACAGAAAAAAGCCGTAACAGTGCCGAATACATTACCGCCCAGAAAGCAATTAGTTATACTCGACGGTAATCATGAACAAAATCTACATTCACCAATACATTTACCACTTCGTTTACCAATAATCTTAATCATAAGATTACTTACACTTAATAAATTAACCTGCAATCTTATGATAAAATTAATGTGGGCTATGTTATATATCAACAGGCGTTAATAAGAGGTGAATGCCATGATAAATACCGTTAGAATCAGTGACATGAACATGTTGTTTCAGATGATCACAGAACAGGAGCTGCGTCCAGACCTTGGGCGTCACAGAGATCTCTTTGTTTACAGAGGTCAGGCAAATATAGAATTTGCGCTGGTTACCAGCCTTATGAGAAATTGTAAGGAAAAGAGGAAGGAGCTTGAACCCTGTATTCTTAGGAATTTCACCAAATATGCAGCAATGGAAGAACCTTCAATTGAACGCTCCGTTTGGAGACAGATGATTTTCGGGCAGCATCACGGACTCCCCACAAGGCTTCTTGACTGGTCTTATTCTCCGCTGATGGCACTTCATTTTTCCACAACAGAAACTGATCTTGAAGAAATTAATAAACATGACAGCATAGTTTGGAGAGTTGATATCCACGAGCTTCATGCACTCCTGCCTGAGAAATATAAACAGGAATCAAAGCGTGTCAACAACACGGTTTTCTCTGTAGGTATGATGCAGAATGTCTGTGAAAGCCTTGCTCAATACGACGCGGATATGGGTGATAAGTCTATGGTGATGATTGAACCACCCTCAGTTGATCCCCGTATCATAAACCAATACTCTTTCTTTTCTGTCATTCCAAGCGACATGAACGACATTGAGAAGTTCCTTAATGAGAACACCAGCAATACCTATAAATACATTATCGACAAGGACCTGCGATGGCAGATCCGCGATATGCTTGACCATCAGAACATCTCCGAACGTATTGTATATCCTGGTCTTGACGGCATTTCAAAGTGGCTTGGAAGACACTATTTTGTGAAGGAGTAACTTAATTTAACCTAAAACAGTCACCATGAACAAATCCCTGATTATCACGATTTGAACATGATGACTGTTTTGTCATATTAAAAAATATATTTCTTTATACTGCCTCAACCGGTTCTGACTTCATTCCGGTATACAGATGATAGTATCTCTGCTTCTTGGCAATGAGTTCGTCGTGAGTTCCCTGCTCTACGATTCGGCCCTGCTCAAGAACTATGATACAGTCACTGTTGCGGACTGTTGAAAGTCTGTGGGCGATAACGAAGGTAGTTCTGCCCTTCATGAGCTTGTCCATACCATCCTGAACAATTTTCTCTGTACGTGTATCGATTGAAGATGTAGCTTCGTCAAGAATAAGTACAGGCGGATCAGCGATAGCTGCACGGGCAATTGCAAGAAGCTGACGCTGTCCCTGTGAAAGGTTTGCACCATCCCCTGTAAGCATTGTGTCATAGCCTTCAGGAAGACGCTTGATAAAGCTGTGCGCATTAGCAAGCTTTGCTGCTGCAATTACCTCTTCGTCTGTGGCGCCAAGCTTACCATAGCGGATATTCTCTTTAACAGTTCCTGTGAAAAGATGTGTATCCTGAAGAACTATTCCAAGAGAACGTCTAAGGTCTGCCTTCTTAATCTTGTTAATGTTGATGTTATCGTATCTGATCTTACCATCCTGAATGTCGTAAAATCTGTTGATCAGGTTGGTTATTGTGGTCTTGCCGGCTCCGGTACTACCAACAAAGGCAATCTTCTGACCTGGAAGGGCGTGAAGAACGATATCATGAAGTACCATCTTCTCGTCAGTATATCCAAAGTCTACGCCGTTAAAGGTAACATCACCTTCCATTGGCTGGTAGGTTGTTGTATTGCTAGCTTTGTGATAGTGCTTCCAAGCCCAGTGTCCTGTGTGGTGATCAGCCTCAACCACTTCACCATTCTTTTCCTCTGCGTCAACCAGCATTACGTAACCTTCATCTGTCTCAGACTGCTCATCGAGAAGGTTGAAGATACGCTCTGCACCTGCAAGCGCCATGATGATTGAGTTAAACTGCATTGATACCTGGTTGATAGGCATTGAAAAGCTCTTGTTGAAGGTAAGGAAGCTTGCAAGCGCTCCAACTGTAAAGCCAACTGCAATGTTATTTGAAAGAGCAATCGCACCACCTATCATCGCACAGATAACGTAGCTGGTATTACCGAGCTGAGCATTGATAGGTCCAAGGGCTCCTGAATATGCATTAGCCTTAAATGCGCTCTGGTACAGCTCTTCGTTGAGCTCATCAAACTTCTTTATAGCCTCATCCTCGTGGTTAAAGACCTTAACAACCTTCTGACCAGTCATCATCTCTTCAATGTAGCCGTTAAGAGCACCGATGTTCTTTTGCTGTGCTACGAAGTTCTTTCCTGAGAACTTAGTTGCTTTTGCTGAACAAAGCAGCATAATTGCCACCATTACAAGGGTAACTCCTGTAAGAGGAAGGCTCAAAACTATCATAGATACCAGAACACTGATAATAGTAATCGCAGAGTTAAGCATCTGTGGAATACTCTGGCTTATCATCTGTCTTAAGGTGTCAATATCATTGGTATAAATTGACATAATATCGCCGTGAGCGTGGGTGTCAAAATACTTGATGGGAAGACTTTCCATGTGATGGAAAAGCTCTTCACGAAGCCTTTTAAGCGTACCCTGATTGATAAAGATCATGGTATAGGACTGCACAAATGCCGCAATTACACCGATTCCGTAAAAAATAGCAACTCTTCCCATTGCTCCAAGTAATGGGCCATAATCTGTGCTGTGATTATCAAGCATCGGCTGAATATATGAGTCTATCAGGGTCTTTGTAAAAAGAGTTCCCTGAACGCTTGAAAATACGGTGATAAAAATACATGCAACAATTATAAACATCTGAATAGGATAGAACTTAAAGACATATCCCATTATTCTCTTAAAAAGTTTTCCAGGGTTTTCAACCTTGGGGCGGGGCATTCCACGTCTGTTGCCGCCGCGTCCTACTTTAACTTCTTTTGCTTCTGCCATTTATATGCCTCCATTTATTCATAGGTAGTGTCATCAAGTGGTCATCCTGCCTGGTCAAAATCAGCATCTCCTGATGCGCCGGTCTGTGATTCGTATACCTCACGGTAAATATCGTTAGTCTTGAGAAGTTCTTCATGTGAACCAAATCCATTTACCATACCATCGTCCATAACGATTATGCGGTCACAGTTCTGGACTGAGCTGATTCTTTGAGCAATGATAAGCTTGGTAGTACCAGGGATTTCCTCTGCAAAGGCCTTTCTGATCTTGGCATCTGTGGATGTGTCAACAGCGCTGGTTGAATCATCAAGAATAAGGATTTTAGGCTTTTTCAAAAGAGCTCTCGCAATACAAAGTCTCTGTCTCTGACCACCGGATACGTTGGTTCCGCCCTGCTCAATTACTGTGTTGTAACCGTCAGGCATTTTTTCAATGAATTCATCTGCGCAGGCCATGCGGCAGGCACGCTTGCACTCTTCCTCAGTAGCCTCTTTATCACCCCAGCGAAGGTTATCCAGAATTGTTCCAGAGAAAAGAACGTTTTTCTGAAGAACAACAGAAACCTGATCACGAAGTGTCTCCATATCGTAGTCTCTTACGTCAACGCCGCCAACCTTGATGCAGCCTTCATTTACGTCGTATAGTCTGCTGATAAGATTAACAAGTGAAGACTTGGCAGAACCTGTACCACCGATGATACCGATTGTTTCGCCAGACTTTATGCTTAGATTGATATCCTTTAAAACAGGCTCCTCAGAGGTCTGATTGTAGGCAAATACTACGTGCTCAAAATCAATGCTTCCGTCCTTAACCTCCATGATTGGATTTTCCTTATTTGTAATTGTAGCCTTTTCCTCGATGACCTCAGCGATACGCTTGCCACTTGCTGATGCCATTGTAAGCATAACGAAGATCATTCCAAGCATCATAAGGTTCATGAGAATTGACATACAGTAGGTCAAAAGACTCATAAGGTTACCGGTTGAAAGCTCGCCGCCAACGATCATGTGAGCACCGAACCAGCTGATAAGGAGAATACAGGTGTATACTGTTGCCGACATAACAGGGCTTATCATAACAATGTTCTTCTCAGCCTTAACAAACATGTTGTAGATGTTAAAGGCTGCCTTTTTAAATCTGTTGTCCTCGTACTCCTCACGGACATAAGCCTTAACCACGCGGATTGCAGATACATTCTCCTGAACGCTCTCGTTGAGCTCGTCGTACTTTTCAAATACCTGTTTAAAGTACTTGGTAGCAGTATTCATGATGTAAACCATTAGTACAGATAGTAATGAAACAGCCACCAGGTAGATGCTTGCAAGCTTTGCATTGATAGTAAATGCTGCAACCATGGCGATAATCAAGGATGCCGGAGCTCTCATTGCCATTCTCAGTGTCATCATGTATGCGTTCTGAATGTTGGTTACATCAGTTGTAAGTCTTGTTACAAGACCTGATGTTGAGAACTTGTCAATGTTTGCAAAAGAAAAGGTCTGAATGTTATCAAACATTGCTTTTCTTAAGTTCTTAGCAAGACCGGTAGATGCCTTTGATCCAAAATATGCTCCACCAAGACCTGCCAAAAGGCCAAATACAGCGATAACTATCATCATTCCGCCCACTCTGAAAATGAGCCCCATGTTTCCGCCATAAATACCATCGTCAACAATCTTTGCCATAAGAATAGGGATTATCATCTCTGCGATAACCTCCAAAATCATGCAAAGGGGCGTCAAAAACGATGGGAGTTTGAATTCTTTTACTTGCTTTAATATTGTCTTTACCATAAAAAATACTCTCCCTTATTTCCTGTTTTCTAATTCTTTCATATTGTCGTATACCTTATCCAAAAGGTGCCGCAGCTGCTTGATTTCATCAGCAGTCATGCCTTTTACCAGAGAATTCTCACGCTCTTTCCTGCGCTCATGATCCATTTCTATAAATGCTTCGCCCTTGCTGGTAATCACAATATTACGAAACTTTTTATTATCCGGATCTACTACAACCTTAAGCATTCCCTTTTCCTCAAGGCGCTTTAAAAGGCCTATCGTGGTAGGGTGCTTGATGTGAAGTGCCTCAGAAATGTCCTTTTGCGTGACCTTCCTCTCCCTGTTTTCCCAAAGATAGGACAGCAAAATAACCTGTGAAAAGGTCATATCATCGTCCTTCATCTGCCGGTTAAAGGTTGCTGCAAAGGACTCGTAGATCAGCCTGAATTTAAAGGCAACAGGCTCATGTTCTCTGTCTCGGAAAGTATCTATATCTTCCCTTATACACTTCATGTCCACCTCCTCTATAAACGTCAGTTTATATCTATTTGCACATGTAGCTAAGTACATATAGTATAATACGTAGCTTGCTACATATTGTCAATGACTGTTTTGAGGATTTCATATTCTTTTCATTATTCTGAAAATCACAAAAAGAGTGTTTCTTTCGTCGTATCCCTAGCAAATTAAAAACTGCCTGAAGCCATTTTAGCGGCTCCAGGCAGTCATTTGCACTCTTTAACATTATTCAGATTTCATCAGCATCATCTATATCGTGGATATCTCCTGCACCAAAGCCAATATTCTGCATGCTAACAGTCCTACGACGAAGGCGAGCTGATTCAGAAGCCTGAAGGAGGAAATCCTTGATTTCTCTACCATGCTTAATGTTCTTTAGTACAATTGTTCTATCCGTAACATCTGATGTGAAGAGAGTTATTGTGGAAAGGCCAGCCATTCTCTGCATAAGTGTTCTGGTTATCTCAACATCAGTGATTTTATACATATAACAGTCATCCTCAGTGACTGTGAAAAAACCCTTTATAGTTGTGAGGACATTTTCTCTGAGTTCATACTTGGTAAATGTCCAAGGAAGTCCAAGGAAAAGAATTCTCTTTTTCTCATCATAGCAAAGCTTTCCCTTTGCCTCTGTTGAAGCTTGATGCTGCTCCGGATTAACTATTTTTGTCATGATTACTCATCCTTTCATCCAGGTAATTCAATAAATCATCTATTTAATTGTAGCACAAATACATACAATTATGATTAACTCAAATGAATGAAGCTCACTTTTACTCAGTCTATGAAAGTGTCATGGGTAAAAGGAGCAATAATCAGCTATTTACCCATTCCCCAAAATGCGCCTTGGGTAAAAGATGCGATAATCAAACTTTTACCCGAGGTCTATTTGGACACCTTGGGTAACTATGCGATTATTGAATAATTTACCCAAGCGTCATATTATTTCCCAGCATATTTCCTTCTTTAACTTGGGCAAAAATCAAATAATGGAAGCATTTACCCAAGTCCAAGAAAATCGCTTGGGTAAAAATCTGAAAATCCAGCGATTTGCCCAAGCGCCCTCAATTTTCCTTGGGCAAATCGTTAAAAACAGCTAATCTTACCCATCACAGCTCAAGTCTGGCCTCAATTCCATAGAAATCAATGGTCTTAACGTCTCCGTTCTTAAGCTCAATAGTCACAGGACCGTAGCCACCGCATTTCTGCGGGTCAGTGTAGCGGATCTCTTTGACAGGGAAAATGTCATCCTCGTCAAAATCAGACAAGCTCTCCTTGGTAATAACCTGAGAAATCAGGAAATATGGCTCATAGCCGTACTGTTTATTTCTAGTGGTCTCAGCGTAAAGAACTATCGAGTTTTTGCTGTCAGGATTGGTGTCAGTACTCTTTACAAGCTTTATATCGCTCCAACCATCCATAATGGTGAAGGCCAGCTGCTTTTCCTTGCCGGTGTGGTCACGTCCCTTTAAAATCACGGCCTTGAAACCATCCTTTTCCCTGGTGATGACTTCAGTTCCGTTATCTGGGAAGCCGAAGGCGCCTAACGTAATTCGCATAGGGCGTCTGAACATTCTTATCTGGTCTGCACGCAGGATTCCGTATGGAACTGCAAAATCAGCCAGATTCAGAGCTGTACGCCAGTGAGTCTCAGTATTAGTCTCATATTCAAAGAACTGCCTGCGATAGAGAACACCGTCCTTCTCACCGTACCAGAAGGTGGTATTGGGAGAAATTCCAACATGTTGTTCTTTAACATGTTTCGGAATTTCCCCTGCAATAGCCTCCAGTCGAGGTTCTTCACGAGACTGTTGAGGCGAACTGCTGGGAGAAATTCCAACATGTTGTTCTTTAACATGTTTTGGTATTTCCCCTGCAATAGCCTCCAGTCTGGTTTCTTCATCCAAATATTCCACCACATACTGCTGGGACTCGACAAAATAACCATCACATTCCTGACCGTTATCTAACGCATCTACAGCATATACCTTTCCTTTAGGCTGCGACTCCCAAGGGAACTTGGAATTGAACACCAGCTTAGAGTAGTTCCACATGCCGTGCTTATCTGTTTTATCCTTTACAACCTTGCCGCTGCGAAGCTCTGTGATGCCGTTTGCCTCGTGGTTTGCAAAGCAAAGCGCCGGTCCGTCCAAAGTTGTTACCTTGGTCTCACGACCAGATAGCTTTTCCCAGGTTCCATTATTCTCTTTGGCTGTCCAAAATGGGTGATCAGCAGGAAGATGCAGGCATAAAAGCGCCTTGGCAAGCCACATGGGTGACTCTGCGCAGGAGTAACCCTGAACAAGAGGTACAAATGGACCGTAAAAGCCAAGCGTTGGTACACCATTCCACAAAAAGTCATCCCTTGTCAAAAACTGCAAAAGTGACCCGGAGCAGATTCTACGGGCAAGACCTGGGTCTACCTTGGAATTCTTCATCAAAAGATTACCGTCAAAGGCACTGGTGGCGGCATTTCTGTAGATACCGCTTCTTCCCCACATATTTGTAAAACCATCCCTGTCAAAAAAGTCAGGATAGGTCTCCATGAGCTTGTTGGAGTTTTCCTCAAACCTTGCAGCAATATAAGGCTCTTTTTCATAACCATACCAGTTATTCCAAATGGCGGTGTACATGTTAAAGGCCCAGCAGGAATAATAGTCAAAGCTCTGTCCGTCGCGGTACCAGCCGTCCCCAACATAGTAATTAAGGATGTTTACCGCATGATCCCGCATGATATCCTCATCAACCTCATATCCATTCATATTAAGGAATGCCATATCCAGCATGTTAAAAAGACGCCAGTTCTGAGGCACAGTGTTGGAATGAGCAAAATCTGTCAAAAAGGCTGCTATGCGGTCCTTTTCCTCCTTGGTATAGGTATCCCAGATTTCCTCCTTGGAAAGCCACAGACATATCACAAGGGCAGCAGTTTCAACGGTCTGCTGATACACCGCAACGGGATTACCGCTCTTATCCTGGGCTTTCATATCAGAATAATTAAGAACATAGTTCTTTTCCCCAGGGGTAACAGCATATAAAACCTGCTTTTTGTAGTAGTCTCGGACATTTATCCCGTTTAGCATAAGCTCCGGCTCAATATGAATAAGGGGCGCAGAGATAAAAAATGATCTGCAAAGTCCCTCGAAGTACTCTGCCTTTATACGCCACTCGGGCGCATCCTTTGATGGGTATGTAACCTCTGTTTCATATCTTGGCATGACTACAGGCGCCTCGATATCTTTTATATTTCCAAAAATACCAGCCAGCAGATACTCTGCTGCCTCTATCCAGCTATCTCTCGTAAGCCCCGTGTATGGGCTAAGTTCAAAATCTGTATGTTTTGGAGTAAAAACCATGATAATCCTCCACCTATATGTGACTCATATATTCTAATCAATTCACTAATACAAAAATGCTTCGATACTTATAGCTCATCTGTCGCTCTTAGAACACCTCAAGCACACTTCCCTCAAGCTTCATAAGCGCTTCAATATAATAATAATCCGCATAGTTCATGGTAAATTCATGCTTCTGATCATGATAAGCGGCTGTACACTTTTCAAGAATGCTGTCCTTATCAAGAGTGTAATCGCTTCGCTTCTCATCCAGAACTCTAAGAATCTTGATTGCTGCTCCATAATATTTTTCTGAAGATATAGACTTAACACTTCCATCAAGTAATCCTGTAAGCTCCAAAAGTCCTGACGCCGTGATAGCTGCTGCCGTTGAATCCTCCCAGGCTGGCTCAGCAGGCTGCCTGTAATCTACAGGAACAAGATAATCAGGGTACTTGCTATCAAGCTCAGAGATCACGTAATCCGCCACCTTCTTTGAGGTCAAAAGATACTTCTCATCGCCGGTGTATTTATAAGAAAGAGCAAAACCGTAAAGTGCCCAGCTCTGACCTCTTGTCCAGGATGAGCCCTCGCCGTAGCCCTGTCCGCCATACTCCCTGTCAAATTCGCCGCTAAAAGGGTCAAAGCCAACAATGTGCCTTACGGATCCATCCTCGCGGATAAAGCTCTTCATGGCAGTATCAGCATGAGCCACTGCTATAGCCTTAAATCTTGGGTCACCAAGCTCCTTTGATGCCCAGTACAAAAGAGGCAGATTCATCATGCAGTCAATAATTGCCCAGCCTGTGGTATCTCTACCATCTCCCCAGTCATTCCAGGCCCTGATAAAGCTACCATTTAAGTTAAAACGTCCTGCAAGAGAAGCCGCCGCAAGAAGACCTCTGTTTTTTGACTCTGGATTACCATAGAGTTTGTATCTGGTTACTGAGGTCGGAAGCCACCTGAATCCCGCATCATGGTCCATTCCGTTGTAATCCATAAATGCTGCATCCATCTTATCTTCGCAGTTTATAGCCTCTTCCTTAAAAAGATCCTTTTCAGTGAACTTATAAAGCTGCCAAAGTTCGCCTCCCCAAAAGCCATTGGTCCACCAGCAGATATCCTTTTTGCTGCTTCTATCATCAAATCTGCCATTTTCGTCAGTAACATAGGGAATCTTTCCCCTGTTTCTGTCTACTACAACTTCCATCTTGTCTGAAATCTTTTTAAGGGTATCCTTTGCCCATTTTTTATCATCATTATTTATCATGTAAAACCAACCTCCAATACAGCGTTATGACGTATCTTTCACTTCTTTGAAACTGTCCCGTATACTTCAATCTGAGTAAGTGCAGGGAACGGGCTTGGATCATCTGCTTTTATAAGCTTGCCGAGCTTTAGCCATGTAATTCCCTTTTTCTCTATTCTGAAAACATGGGGCTCTGCCACTTTTTTATCCATCTTTACTGTTTCTGTGCTTCCATCAGAAAACTCAAAAGTAGCCTCTACCCACCAGTTATCGTGTGGGAAATCTGCCCTTGTATAAAGTCTTATCTCATCAAAGTCCACTTTAGTTCCAAAATCCAAGGTAAACTCTGCGTCATCCTGCCTGTTGATTCCCCAGGACTCATAGGGCCACTCTCCGTGAGAAAGTGTGGCAATGTAGCCATCTATGGCGTTTCTTGCTGCAAAAACAGCTTCGCCTCTGGTCTCCACATTGGCGCTGGCATGTGGGAAAACTCCGGAAACCTCATGCTGATCAAATGGATTCAGTGCAAGGTTTCTGTATGCACCTATCTCAAAATCTCTTGCTTTCCTGATGCTGACATAGTGCCTGTTTCCAAAGAAAGAGATCGGGTTGTAGCTTGTCTTTTTCTCATAAAAAGGGACTGTGTATGTGACTGTCTCCTGCTCTATAAGTACCAGTGATGGGTCTATGGCAGCATCCACCTTGACTACATAAAAGTTCCCCGGCTCAAGACCTGAAAACTCAATAATATCGCCCTTTCTATACTCCCCGTCCCAGGCAAGAACTACGTTATCTGTGCCGCTGCTTGCAGCTTTATCTACATGATCCCAGTCATTGTATACCGAAATTTTCATATGATTTGATCTCCTCTATATAAATCAGTCAATAGCTGATTCATCTAACCATTACTATAGTTTTTCTTGTATATGCATATCAGTAAAATTTTAACTCAAACTCGAAATCGAGTTTTTCCCCTTTAAGCTGCTTTTTTAAGTCTTCTCCCTGCAAGGAAAGTAAAATTCTCCATGCACTATGCTTCCAGGCATTTCCAAGCCTTTCATCATTTATTGGTGCTTCTTCTATTCTGACATCAGTTATTGAGCCGTTTACATCGATGCACCCTATATCTCCTACTTTAAAATGCCACAAACACTCCTTTGATCCAAAAAGAGCTGGCTTTTCATAGGTCATTATGCTAAGAGTAACGGGCAAACTTCCCTTATATCTGTCATTTACAAGCACAGCTCCGTCTTTCAATGAGACCTCTCTTACGTAGCTCTTTATCCTTTCGTCCCCGTAGGATCCTGCAATATCCATTGATAAAGCGACTTCATCCTTTAAACTACAATGCACATCCCTTGCCGCAAACTCAGCCCCATCCTTTTGCATGATTATCTCAGGATTATTAAAGTCCTCATCTGCTCTCATGCCAAGAAAAGCCAGCGGAGCGTTTTCATAGTCTACATCACCTGGCACATAAGACTTAGGCTCTAAGAATGTAGGCAGGTTGTGGAACTGTGACTGCATGGTCCATATCTCATATCTTTTGTCAGAGAATGTCTTCTGAGTATAGGTGCCAACCCCAAGATCAATTATAAAGGGCTTTCCATCCTTGTAGATGGTAAAAGAGCCGACGTCATTATGATTATGGGAATCAGCATTATTGCCGGCCTTGGCGCCAACAACAAAATGCTCATTTCTAGCCACCATAAGCCCCGTACTTTCAAAAAAGCAGTTCTCAGGAAGCTCAGTACTCTCTGGGTATTTTCCCATCTCATCATAGGAAAAAGCCTGAACCACATGGTAAAAAAGGTTTATTTCATCAAGAATCAGTTTCTGAAAAGCACCTTCATTCCTGAAATCCTTAGCCGCAAAGCCAGAAAGAACCTTATCCCCTGTGGCCTTTCCAAAGAGAAATTCCCTTGCAGTCCTGTGCCCTGGTTTTGCACTACAGTCAGCAAAATTGATGTAATAATCTCCAGCAGCATGCATCTTTACGATGTAATTTGCGATATTTCTTACCTTTGGCTCAGAAAATATGTTACCAAACCTGTCATTTACATTTTCTGCTTCACAATTAAGACTATTAGAATCTGTCTTTCTACTGTCATGAGCAGTTATCTGCACATCTTCGTCAATCTCAGCACAGACCTTATCATTGCAGGTGCTTGCGTAATCTATGATTTCCAGGCATCCCCACAAACAAAGTCCAGCATGAGTGTAGTACTGAGCTCCTTCAGAACAACACCCGTCCTCTCCATAATCCTTAAGGAATGCATCGCAGGATCCTGCGGCCTTTTCCAGAAAGACGCGTCTTTCCACTTCGGTAAAATAGTTCTCAGGTCTTGTCAGGGCGCAGATAAGCACGTTCTGGGTACACCAGGGCGTCCAGTTGCACATAGGCTCATCCCCGTTTCCCATCCACCAGAAGTGCTGATTCAGGTAGGGCTCAAAGATGCGCTTTTGCAGTTCATTATTAACATTTTTACTGATAAAAGGACTTATCTTCACAAACACAGGTCTTAAAAGATACTCACAAAAAGCCACCTCTGCCCCGGACTCAGCCTGAAAAAGATCTATGATAGGCCTTGAAGGATCAGGCATAACTTCCTGCCTGGCATCCCGCTCATAGCTATTGTGAGGCGGAAGGCACCAACTGGTTTCCTCCAAAATAAGATAGAGTCCGTCTAAAATATCATCAACAAACCTTCCCTTATTTTCAACGCACTCTGCCATAACAAGGCTATTTAATTTTCTTCTTCTTGGAAAATACTTGTCCTCGAATCTCACACGGTTCCCCGTTTTGGAAAACTCATAGAAATCAGAAATTAAAAGCTGCGTCCAAGGCTCTTTTTTCGCCTCTTCCCCAGCTTTTATAAGCAAAGACTTAAGCTCATCGGATAAGAAATCCCAATGAGCTCTGTCAGAAATATCAGGATATTTGTTGTATACACAAGCTCCTGAAGACCTTTTTAAATAGTCACTTACCATATTATTCATATTTTATCTCGTCGACAAAAAAATATTTTCTCTTGCAGCAATATCGTCATCCGGGTATTCCTGCATATACTCATTCATAAGTGACTGAGCCATACCAAACTCGCCCAGATACTCGTAAGCCGTTATCTTATTAAGCTTAAGGGCCTGGTTCATGCTCTTGTCATCTACTGAAAGTCCAGCTTCAAAGGAAGATATAGCTCCATTGTAGTCCCCCTGCTTTATCTGGCACATACCAAGCTGGTTGTAAACTACAGCGCTTCCCGGTGAATCACTTAGATAGGTCTTATAAACGCTTATTGCGTAGTTATAATCCCCCTGTTTTTCTCCAGTCTGTCCAAGCATCAGCACCACGGGCTCTTTTTCCTGGTCTCTCTCACTTCTTGCAGCCTCTAAAAAGCTCTGAGCATCAGCATTGTTCCCAAGATAATAGGATATCTGTCCCTTTTCATAATTGGACATAAAGCTGCTGCCGTTGTCCATCGCAGTCTGCAGTATAGCCTTCGCCTCTTCTTCATAGCCGTATTTAGCAAGGGACTTGTAAATCATGATAATAACAGAATAGTCCCTGGCATTAAGTGAAATCGCCCTGGTAAAATCCGAGTAAGCTGCGTCATGATTGCCAGAAGCCAGCTCACAGGTTCCCCTTAAATAGTAGGCAATGCTGTCCTTACTTCTAAGGCCTATGATAGCATCATAAACCTCTTTTGCTTTATTATATTCCCCCAGCCCGGAATAGGCCTCAGCCAGATAATAGTTGGTGTCAAAATCCATATCATCAACTATTCCCTCGTCAGCAGCCAGTGAGGCCATCAGTTCATCCACGGCCTGCTGATACTCCCCGGTGGAAAGATATGCTATGCCTTTTCCCCTATGAACAAGGCATGCGTCCTCACCTTTTTCCATAGCTGTTTCAAAACTTGCAAGCGCATTTGTATACTCATGGCTCTCTATATAAGCAAAGCCAGAGTCAATATTGTGTCTTCCAGAAAGACTTCCGCAGCCCGCAAGAAGGAATGACAACGCCATTATCCCCAGTATTGTCTTTTTCCTCATATTTCTCCCCTTTAGGTGCCTGACGCCTTATCTGCGCAGCGTCTGACACTATATATCTCATCCTACGTAAGCAGTTACCTCTACCTCGCAAAGAACGTTTCTTGGAAGCTGCTGTACTGCAACGCAGCTTCTGGCTGGCTTTCCAACAAAATATCTCTCATAAACTGCATTAAATGCAGCAAAATCATTCATATCAGCAAGGAAGCAGGTTGTCTTTACTACGTGCTCAAAATCTGTACCTGCTGCGTTTAATATCTCTCCGATATTTCTGCAAACCCTTTCTGCCTGTTCAGTAATGGTTGTGGTATCTATCTCGCCATCTGCAGGATTGATCGGAATCTGTCCTGATGCAAAAACAAATCCTCCTGCCTTGATTGCCTGTGAATATGGGCCGATTGCTGCTGGTGCCTTGTCTGTAGATATGTACTCCATGATTATGTCCTCCTTGAATGTAATTGTTCGTATCGTGTTCTACTCTACATTCTGCACTAGACTCGACAATACCTCGTCAAGTGCAAATGTATGGTTCGCACTAAGCTCGATAGTACCTCGCTAAGTGCTCTACTCTGGGATTCTCACTAAGCTCGTAAAAACCTCGCTAAGTGTTCACCCATGGCTCACACTAGCCTCGATAATACCTCGGCAAGTGTTCTGCTCAGAATCTCGCAGTCACATAGAATCCCCTGGCGTTTTCTTCAACCTTGGTAACTACGCCCTCTCGCTCAAGCATTCGCTCACGAAAAGGGAAGTTGCCACTCATTGCCAGTGACGGATCAATTGTGTAGTAATAGTTACTTGGAAGTACGCCCTCTGTAACTGTAATGTGATCACCCTCGTGAAGTAATCCGGGGCGCTCCATTTTAAATGTCATTTCCCTTGCCATTTATTTTACCTCTTTGCTTAATCTCTTACAATTCCATGATTTAAAAGATATTGATACCATCTGTCATAGGAAGATGCCTTAAGATGAACATCATCAAAGGTAAGCTCATCCATGAGATTGCCGTTTTCATCGTCAACAGCTTCATTCATATCAATGTAAAAAATGGTCTTATTATCGGCAAACTTGGCTATTTCCTCGTTTCGCCTGTTAATGTTGTAATTATTAAAGTGCTTGTCATTGTCACTCTTGTGAGCAGTGACATGCATGATTCCCTGAATATAAATAATAGCATCAGGTTGAAGCTCTCTTATTTGGTCTATCACTTCGCCATAGGCCTCGGCAAAGGTTTCCGGAGTTCCTGTACCAATTTCATTTAGTCCAAGCATAATATAGACTTTTCCAAACTCATTTTCTGAAAGAGCCTGCTCCGCAGTTATCTTTTCATCATCCTTCTTGATGAAGGGTTTGGTCAGAGCCTGATAAATAGTTAAAGAAACCTTGGAATAAAAGGTCGCCCTCTCATCCAGCTCAGCACAGTACTCTGAAAGGCCAACAGTTCTTGAATCACCGATAAATACTGCATCTGTGAAATAGTCCGGATCAACCGTAGTAAACTCATAGGTTTTATCCGCATCATTACCTGAAATGCTGTTGCCGGATACGTCATTTCCTGAAATGGTATTTCCGGATATATCGTTTCCTGAAACATAGAGCTGCTCATCTGTATCATCTAAGACCTCTATGGTTATCTCTTCCTCTTTTGGCACCTCAACCACTTCCTGGGCAGCAGGATATGTCACATCCCACGGATACACGCCGTCAGTCAGACCCTTGAACACAAGAATAAGGTGGGGCATCTTTGATTCATCATAGCCCTCCTTATACTCTGCGTAGGTCGTGTCCTCAAAGGCGAAGGAAACCACCGTTAATGCTATTGTCGCCACTGCCACCATGTTAAGCAGCGGACAAGTCTTCAAAAGCTTCATTAAATCACTCTTTCTCTAAACAATCAGAACCTGAAATACATAAAAGGATTGCCTGCTGCATTGGAAAGGCTGTAAATGCAAGCCCAGAACAGTGCAAACAATAAAAAGGTAAATACCAGATTTTTCCTGTGTTTTTCAAAAAATCTGTATACCTGAGGAACAAGAAGAATAAGTCCCACAAGTAAAACCGGCCAGTATATCTCAAGATTCTTTATAAAATCACCTCTGTTTACGGATATTCCCTCACCAAAAAACGGGAAAAGTCTCATAAAATAGTCTTCCAAAAGTGGTCTTTCAGAAATGGCAAACACCACCCAGGTGAGAGGAATAAGCACAAGCACATTTATTTTGCCAATAATCTTGCCAAGAATATTTGGAAGCTTGCCAAAAACAATAAAGCGCTCGCACACAATTATCACAAAAAGTATCAGGCCCCAAAGAATAAAGTTAAAGGTTACTCCATGCCAAAAGCCTGTTATAAGCCAAACAACAAAGAGATTTATGATTGTTCTAAAAGCTCCCTTCCTGCTGCCGCCCATAGGAATATAGATATAATCCTTAAACCAGCTACCAAGGGTTGCGTGCCATCTTCTGTAAAACTCAGAGACACTAACTGCTCCGTAGGGCTGGTCAAAATTCACAACAAAAGGAAATCCCAGCATGACGCCAATTCCTGCTGCCATAAGAGAATATCCCCAGAAATCAAAGTACAGCTCCATAGAATAAGCCACTGCTCCAAGCCAGGCAAGAGGTGTTGAAATGCTCTCGTAGCCTATAGTTCCAACATCCTTCCAAAGCATAGCCAAGTGGTCTGCAAGCAGCACCTTCATTCCAAGTCCCAGAGTAAAAAAGCGAAGTCCGTCCTCTATTTTTGCAAGGAAGCTCTCGTTTTTGTCCATCTTGTCCCTGCTGTTAAAATCCGAAAATCGCATGATAGGGCCTGAAACAATCTGTGGAAACATGCAAAAATATGTTGCAGCATCTACAAAGCTGACCTCAGTATCGATTTTATCCGTGAAAATATCTACCTGATAGGAAATCATTTTGAAGGTAAAAAAGCTGATTCCAATAGGCATGAGACTACTGTCTACAAACTGGCCAAGGAGTTTAAACTCCACCAGCATTGCAGCGTCCAGAAACAAAACAAAGCCAAGAAGCACCTTGCTCTTGGTACTTCTTAGCGCTTTGCCAAAGAAATAGTTCACAATCACGGCTCCCAATAGAACCGGACTTGACTTTATATCACCCACAGCATAGAAAATAAGACTTCCGATAAGAAGTGTCATATTTTTATATCTGGCTGGGGTCAAATAAAAAGCTATTATAAAAACAGGTAAAAACCTGAATATAAAAGTCAGATCTGAAAAATTAATCATTTAAATACAAAACCCTATATTAGTTGCCGGAATTATTAATCTCCGCAAGCTTAGTCTGAGCAGAAGCCGCGCTCTGAGTGTTAGGGAAATTATTAATTACAGCGTCATAAGTTTCTTTTGCCTTGTCGATGTCGCCGTGAGCATAGTAGGAATTTCCTAAATAGTACAGCGTATTAACATCATTACTATTATACTGATAAGCTTTTGAAAGGTTGGCAATAGCAGTCTCATAATCCTCTGCCTTGTAAGCATCATAACCGGTGCTGTAATATGTTGTAGCCAGTTGTGGGCCAACCAGAGACATAAGCGTATTGTATAGCTCCTTAAACTCTGGTGAAACATCTTCACTTATCGCGTCAAGATCAAGTTCCTTGAGAGCATCTGCCATAGACTCAATATCATTAGCATCAGCAAGATACAGATTTGTTGCCTTCATAAGGCTGTTCATGGCTGCAGACGTACTGTCTACGCCTTCATAATCTGTTACCTTGGACTCAAGGTCAGTTATCTGAGATTCCAGGGTCTTTATCTGCTGTTCGTAGCTGACTATCTGTGCAGACTTTGAATCAGACTCTTCGCTGATCTGAGCTATCTTACTCTGATTACTTGAGTTAATGCTCTGAATGCGCTGTGGCAGAATCAAAAAGCATGCTGCCGCAAGTCCCAGTACTGCTCCAAGCACAATTCCCCAGATAGATCCTGTTCTGGTAATAGCCGACTTTTTTACCGGCTGAATGATCATCTCGTTGCCGCTGTTGTATCTGATTACTTCATCACTGTCAGCAGCTGCTATATCTGAAACAAGCTTGCCGCTTTCTCCCGGAAGAAGCATACTGTCTGCTTCCTTGAGATAGCGCTTAGCCATGACATTTCCTGTATCAAGCTTGAGAGCCTTCTGTGATTCAATCTTGGCTCTGTCATAATTGCCGTTCTTCAAATATAAAAGAGCAAGCAAAAGGTGTGCTTTGATAAATCCTGGATTTAACGAAAGCACTTTTTTAAGCTGAATAACTGCCAGATCAAGTCCATCCTGATGGCAGTAATTAAGCGCAATATTAAATTTCTTAATTACCTGATTTATGTTATCAAGCTGGGATGGGCTGTTACGCACCATATCCATGTAATAATCCGCAATGTTCTTGTCAGCTTGGAGGTTCTTACTGATAACCCACTCTGACAACGCAGCCACAACCTCTCCTGTTTCATAATAAACAAGACCAAGAAGGTTTCTGGCATCTATATTATTCTTGTCCAGCTTAAGGCTCTGTCTGAGCGCAGTTACAGCGCCAGTCATATCTCTTACACTGGCCTTTTCAAGGCCCTCATTATAAAAGACATTTGAAAGGCTCACAATTCTCTTATATGTTTTTACATTTGCTCCGCATCCTGGACAAACATCTGTCTTATCAAGTTCTGCCCCACAACTAAAGCATTTCATTGTTATTTTGTCCTCTTCTGAATATCAACATCATTCTTAGCAGATTTTAAAAGCTTCACCAGTACATCTGACATATCATCCAGATCCTGATTGTAAATGATGTCCTCAGCATCCTCTATTTCAAGGCTTGGTTTAAATTTCTTGAGTTCTTCTTCGAAATTTATCATCGTAAAACCTCACATAAAACTCTTTATCTGTCCTGCCAAATACAGTGAACCAGCTGCAAATACCGTATCACCTGACTTGCGAATGGTAATAATATCTGTAATGGCGTCTCTGACATTACTGTAATACTTAATTGGAAGACCTATTATCCGAAGCTCGTCCTTGGCATCCTCAAAGGCACTTTTTAAATCCGACACAGATACCGAACGGCTCGTTTCAAGCACTGCTACGAAAATATTGTCAAACTGCTTACTTCTAAGAATTTCCCTGACAATATCCTTGTACTGCTTGTCGCCTACAATACCAAAAAGAAGCATCTTCCTGCCCTCTGATGGTATATTCTCGCTGCTTTCCAAAAATGCCTTTATTCCGTCAATATTGTGAGCTCCGTCAACATAAATTCCCGGACGAACCTCTTCCATTCTGCCTTCCCATTTTGCACTAAGGAGTCCTTCTCTAATATCAAGTTCAGATATTTCTGTTCCCTGACTTTTCAGAACTTCAAGGGCTTCTATGGCCAAAGCCGCATTTTCTGTCTGATAAACAGCCTCTGTAGACAGTTTAAGGTCAACATATTTATCATATAAGGAATTATACGAAAAAGCAATGTATTTGTTCCCCGACTCATCCCTTATGTAGCTTACATCTTCAATATTCTTTTTCTCTACAACAATAGCTCTGGAATCGTGTTCTAAAGCGGTTTTCTTTATTACCTCAGTACTCTCACTTTGCTTATCAAAAAAGACAATCGGAATATTATGCTTAATAATTCCGGCCTTTTCTGCCGCAATATCGGATAAAGTATTACCAAGATACTGCATATGGTCATAACCAATCTCTGTTATAACGCAAAGAAGAGGCTTTGATACTGCATTCGTAGCATCAAGCCTGCCGCCAAGACCTGTTTCCAGTACAAGATAATCCACAGGATATACATCATACAGAAGCATAGCCATAAAAAATAGAAATTCAAAATAGCTCGGGAAATAATCCTCCCTGTCAAACTCTACTATTCTTCTGATAGTTTCAACAAATATCTCGCAAAATATTCCATCAGAAATAGGTTTACCATCAACTTTAAGTCTTTCAGATATTTTAACAAGATGTGGGGATGTAAACATCCCCACCTTGAATCCGGCTTTCATAAGCACTGTCTGAATATAGTTGCATACTGAACCTTTTCCATTAGTTCCTGCCACATGAATGATCTTCATGTTCTCATCAGGATTTCCCAGAAAATCCATGAACTGCCTGGTATCCTCGATAGTATGCTTATCTGTAAAGCTTGGAACACTATTTAAAAAGTCTTCACACTCTTCAATTGTGATTTTTTCTCCCTTGTCTGAGCGGCTGATAAAATCAGCCACCCAGGCACTAAAGCCTTCTTTCATATCTTATTCAAGTCCAACTTCATTATTTTTTGAGCTGAGAAAGTCTTTCTGTAATCTGGTCATAGGTCTGCTGATATTTCTGCTGCTTTTCCTTTTCCTCAGCGATCTTCTCTGCAGGAGCCTTTGAAAGGAACTTCTCATTGCTGAGCATGTTCTGAGATCTCTTAAGCTCGCCCTCAAGCTTTTTCTGCTCCTTGGTAAGTCTCTCAATCTCAGCTGCAAGATCAACAAGATCTGAGAATGGAATATAAACAGTTGCATCTGCAAGTACTACAGATACAGCATCGTCAGCAATTCCATCCTTGCCGCTCTGGCAAACTGACTCTGAAGCGTAAGCAAGTGACTCAAAGAAAAGCTTACCGGTTCTGAAGATATCAAGAACCTCTTCCTTGTCACTAACTACGAATACCTTTGCCTTGCGGGATGGAGCAACGTTCATCTGAGTACGAACGTTACGGATTCCTCTAACTGCTTCCTTAATAGTCTCAATAGACTTTTCATCAGAAGCAAAGTTCCACTCATCCTTGTATACAGGCCACTCAGAGATCATGATTGACTCTTCCTCGTCCTGAAGAGTGCAGAAAATCTCCTCTGTGATAAATGGCATGTATGGGTGAAGGAGCTTAAGTGCATTTATAAGTACTGTCTGGAGTGTCCAAAGAGCTGCCTCGTGAGATGCCTTGTCGTCTGAGTTGTAAAGACGAGGCTTAACCATCTCAATGTACCAGTCACAGAACTCATCCCAGATAAAGTCATAAACCTTCTGAACTGCAATACCAAGCTCATACTTATCCATGTTTTCGGTAACATCTTTAATAGTGTTGTTGAGCTTTGAAAGGATCCACTTATCAACTGGCTCAAGACCAGATGGCATATCCTGGTGGATAGCACTCTTTGCATCCTCTGCCATGTTCATCATGATGAATCTTGAAGCGTTCCATACCTTGTTAGCAAAGTTACGACTATTCTCTACTCTTTCATTGTAGAAACGCATATCGTTACCAGGTGCATTACCTGTAATAAGTGTAAGTCTAAGGGCGTCTGCACCGTAGTTCTCGATGATATCAAGAGGGTCAATACCATTTCCAAGAGACTTACTCATCTTTCTACCCTGAGAATCTCTTACAAGGCCATGGAAAAGAACTGTGTGGAATGGATAAGTTCCCATGTTCTCATAGCTTGAGAAGATCATTCTGATAACCCAGAAGAAGATAATATCATAGCCTGTTACAAGTACATCTGTAGGGAAGAAGTACTTAAGCTCCTTGGTGTCATGTGGCCAGCCAAGGGTCTCAAATGGCCAAAGGGCTGATGAGAACCAGGTATCAAGGGTATCAGGATCCTGAGTAAAGTGTGTCTCACCGCACTTAGGGCAAACTGTAGGAGCTTCTTTTGAAACTACAACCTCTCCGCACTTGTCGCAGTAGTAAGCTGGGATTCTGTGGCCCCACCAGAGCTGTCTTGAAATACACCAGTCACGGATGTTGTCTGTCCAGTTGAAATATGTCTTTTCCATTCTAGGTGGAATAAGCTTGATCTCGCCTTCCTTAACAGCCTTAACTGCTGGCTTGATAAGCTCGTCCATCTTTACAAACCACTGTGCCTTGATCATAGGCTCAACAGTTGTGTGACATCTGTCATGTGTTCCTACGTTGTGAGAATAATCCTCGATTTCTACAAGGAGTCCCATCTCATCAAGCTCTTTTACGATAGCTTCTCTGCAGGCATAACGATCCATGCCCTCAAACTTGCCACCGTTTGCATTGATTGTTGCATCGTCATTGAGGATGTTGATTTCCTCAAGGTTATGACGCTTACCAACCTCAAAGTCGTTAGGGTCATGGCCAGGAGTGATCTTAACTACACCTGTACCAAATTCCATATCAACATAAGAATCTTCTACTATAGGAAGCTCTCTGTTAACGATAGGAAGAAGAACCTTCTTGCCCTTAAAGCTCTTGTATCTGTCATCATCAGGGTTAACAGCAACAGCTGTATCACCAAGCATTGTC
>JAEEGL013004896.1_pt1 | contig 34327 bp, 25 predicted proteins | sample 9134231 | NCBI WGS metagenome assembly JAEEGL01 (sample SAMN16246548, study PRJNA631951) | gut metagenome | biome: gut microbiome; feature: rumen; material: fiber-attached | host: Bos | place: Iran: Karaj | collected 2018-10
ATATTCTCAAATTCGGTTTTATAGACGTTTTCATCGGGCTTTCCCGACATGCAGACCATTATCTTTTCCTGGCCGCATCTGTGTAATGAGTATTTCTCCCAAAGATAATCATACAGACGTATAAAGCGGACTTCGTCGGGATTCTTATACGGATCATCGCAGGTACGCGGGTCGACTATCTTTATATAGTTATTGCTCACCTGATCCTCGATCTGAGAAGTACAATACCTGTATTCGGGGAAGAATACATTGACCACATACATATGTGTAGGACGGTGGGCGGTTATGAATACATAGCCTTTGGGCAGTCCTGTGATGTTTTCATAGATGTTCAGATCTGTTCTGCCTTGACGTTTTTCTATTATCGGCCTGGAACGGAGAGGATAGGTGAAAAGGCTGTCGCGTATCATCTGCTCGGCATCGTGGTAGCTTCGTACATTTCTGTGTTCGGGATCCGCAGCGGGATCAATACTGACGACATCGTCATGGATCGGATCATATGAGTGATCCTTGCAGGGATATTGATCGTCGGTATGCAGGAAATAATAACATCCCAGATAATGAACACTCATATCACGTATGGATTGGGAAGAGCATTCGTACCGGATGGTCTCCTCGAGATTGCTCAGGATAATGTCCGGAACAGGATCATCCGTCTTAAAAGCCTGATCCGGATCTATGGCAGGATAGTGTCCTGAGACTGTTGATTTCCAGACGTTTTCGAAAAGCGGATCGGTGGAATCGTTGGCAGCGTGCTCTGTCATGGGCAGGTAGAGGAAGATATCATCTTTCCACGTTTTGATATACTCATCGCCCGGTATCACAGTACCGTCCGGCGCGGTCTCTGTCCGGAATGTTTCTTTTTCATCAAACAGATGCCCGGATTCCGCCCGGCGTACATCAGGCCCTTTGTAGAGCAGTTTGCTTAAAGCGCCTGCTTTGGTGATGCCGTCGCCATCGGAATTATCGGATATATATATGGTCTTCGGATGTTCATCCTCTCCGTCCGGAGCAAGGGTATGATGAGGATGCATGCGCATCCGTTCGGAAAGAACGGATCCGCCCTCGGATACAGCACACGCTGCTATGGATGATATACGATATCCGTGCACATGCCTGTCATGCAGAAAACGTATCATACCGTCTGTAAGCAGCCTTATGACTTCACCTCCCTGATGGGCAGGCATGATGGCAGCGGAGAGTACGTAGATAAAATGCTCTTTATTTTTCTTATAAGGACTTATCTGTTTTGGGGGGATAGCATCATCCAGCACGCTGTAAGGCGTATCCGGGGACAGGATAAGATTCTGTAATTCTTTTTTGACAGGGAAGAAATTGAGATAGCCGACCAGATGACCGGTATCGTCCCTGACATATATATACGACTCCGGATTGGCGGCATACCGGCTGACCATAGGCTCGACTTCACCTGCATCCTCGGGAGAATACACACTTACGTCGATCGCGTGGATCTCCTCCATGAATGAGCGGACCTCATCGGAAGAGATCGTTTCGTCGGGCATATGACAGATATACTTGATATCCTTTACCGCTTCTTCAACTGATGACATACCGGGTATCACTGAGCTTTGAGCTCTTTCCACAGTTCATTGTACAGTTCGGTAGTCGCAGTATCGACCTGAGTACATACTTCACATCCTGCGACAGATTCATCCGATGGGATTATCGCTGGATCGTTCTTTAACTCATCATCCATGTTTTTGATCACGGCATCGTTGGGAGTGGAATAATAGATAAACTCAAAGTTGGCTGTAGCCACATCGGGACGGCAGAGATAGTCGAGAAACTGCTGCGCCGCATCGGTGTTGGTACAGTTTTTGGTCATGAGCCATGAGTCTATCCAGACATTGGAGCCTTCCTTCGGAACCACATATTTCAGATCGGGATTGTACAGATGTCCGAGAAAAGCCTCGCCGGAGTATACCACAGCCATGGTGGCGTTGCCGGCGACCACTTCGTCACGTGCCTCATCGACAAGATATGCTTCCACATCCGGTTTCTGTTGCTTGAGCAGGTCTGCCGCTTCACGGATCTGCGCCTCATCGGTGGTATTCAGTGAGTAGCCCAGATATTTGAGAGTGATCATAAAGGTATCGCGCATGGAATCCTGCATGATGATCTCGCCCGAATAATCTCCGTTGAACAGTACGTCCCAGCTGTCAATTTCTCCGCTGACCTTGGTGGTATCGTAAAGAATACCGATAGTTCCCCAGAAATAGGGAAGAGCATAAGTTCCGGAGGGATCGATCGCTTTGTTGAAATCCCAGAATTTCTGATTGATGTTCGCGGAGTTCTTCATGGAACCGAAATCCACAGGCTGTGCTTCACCTTCGTCGATCAGCCTTTTGCACATGTAATCCGAAGTACATATGAGATCATATGATATACCGCCGGATTTGTATTTGGTATAGAGCTCTTCGGCCGTAGTGGCTTCTTCGTACTTGACTTCGATACCTGTCTCGGCGGTGAACTGCTCGATCATATCCGGGTCCATATATTCACTGTAGTTAAATACGGTAAGTACTTCACCGGTCCTGGGCGCTTCCTGTTCGGTTACGGAAGCCTGTCCTCCACATCCTGTGATAAGGGTTATGATCATACTGACGGGCAACAGTACAGATAAAAGTTTTTTCATATGTGTCTCCTCGAGGTTTTTTTGATGTGTAACCGGTCATACGGCAGGTTAACAAGTATTAGTAATAGTAGCACAATAAAGAATAAAACGGTAGATAACGCGTACATTTCGGGCTTGATCCCCTTACGTATCTCGCCGTATATGAGCGTGGAAAGAGTGTTCACACCGGCACCTTTGGTGAAGTATGTGATCACGAAATCGTCCATGGACATGGTGACGGCCATCAGAAAGCCGGACAGTACACCCGGCAGGATCTGAGGCAACAGTATACGCACGAATGCATAGGCTTCACCGGCACCCAGATCCAGAGCTGCTTCATATTGATGTATATCCATATCACGAAGCTTGGGCAGGATGCAGAGTATCACATAGGGGATATTGAAGGTGACATGGGCCAGCAGGACGGAAGTAAATCCCAGAGGCAGAAATCTGACAAACCACAGCAGCAGCGCTATACCCGTAACTATATCCGCATTGATCATAGGTATATTTGTTGCGAAAAGCATGATCTGATATCCTCTTTTACGCATGGAACTGATGCCTATGGCACCGAGCAGACCGACAACCGAGGAGATCAGAGCGGATATAAGTGCCAGTCCGAATGTCGTCCATAAAGCGTTCATGATGGATGAGTTATCTATCAGGGAAGCATACCACTGTAATGTGAACCCGCCCCAGACCACGCGGGACCGTGACGCGTTAAAGCTTAATACGATCAGTACCGCAATGGGTGCATAGAGAAAGATCAGTATCAGTGCGAGATAGAATTTGCCGAGTGTCTTACCTGTCATATTGCCAGTCCTGCGGCAGTTTCATCACGGTGTCTGCCGAACATAAACGAAGTGATCAGTACAAATACCATCAGAGTCACGCTTAGTCCTGAACCGAGGTTCCAGTTCATGGTGACGGTGAATTCCTGTTCAATGATATTTCCGAGGAGCTGTATCTTGCCTCCGCCCAGAATATTGGCTATTACGAATTCGGTCATGGACGGAATGAATACCATGGTTATCCCGCTTCCGACCCCGCTCAGGGACAGCGGAAGGATGATCCTGGTCATGACATGCAGCCTGTCACTGCCGAGATCCTTGGCGGCTTCGATGATATCATCGGGGATCGAAAGGATGCTGTTAAGTACAGGCAGCATCATATAGGGCAGATAATCGTACACCATACCGAGTATGATGGCTCCCGGCGTATTAATGAGCTTCATAGGAGCAAGTCCCAACAGCTGCAGCATATGGTTGATGATACCGTTATTCGATATTATCATCTGCATGGCGAGTATGCGTAATATGAAATTCATCCACATGGGAAGTATCAGAATAAACAGGATTATGTTTTTGCGCCGTATATGGCTGCTCCTTAAGATCAGAGCAACGGGATATGAGAGTATTATGCATATGACCGTGCTGATGAGAGCGAGCTCAACGGACATGATCAGAGCCTTGCGGTGAAGTGTATCAAAGATCGCAGTCAGATTGGACAGAGTGAATACACCGTCAGGATCCGTTACGGCCCTGCCTATGATGAAGAGGATGGGGATCAGAGTAAACCCTGTGACCCATATGATATACGGGATACTCAGAAGCCTTGTTCTGTTACGGTTCATAGGTTTCTCCCTGAGGGGCCTCATTCTGGTCGAATACCTGCTCGTCCTCACGAGAGGGCTTATGCATGATCTGTATGTTATACGGATCGACACTGATACCTACGGTGCTGCCGAGAGGGTAGTGCTCTGTCGTCTGGACCAGGAAGGTGATGCCGATCTCACTGTCTACACGTATTTCCCAATGTACTCCCTTAAATACGATGGAAGTGACGGTTCCGCGGGTCTGACCTGCACCTGAAGCATTGAGTTCGACATCTTCGGGGCGTATGACTACATCGACGGGATTGTTCTCGCCGAATCCGGTGTCAACACAGGGCATCTCAAGCCCGTTTAAGCTGACCAGACAGTCACGTACCATGATGCCGTCCAGCAGATTGCTTTCGCCGATGAAGTCGGCTACGAATGCATTCTGAGGTTCGTTATAGATATCTTCGGGTGTGCCTATCTGCTGTATGATACCCTGATTCATGACAACTACGGTATCAGACATGGTCAGGGCTTCCTCCTGATCATGTGTTACATATACAAATGTGATGCCGAGTTCTTCCTTAAGACGGATAAGCTCATACTGCATGCCCTGACGAAGTTTGAGATCCAGAGCTCCGAGAGGTTCATCGAGGAGCAGTACCTTGGGTTCATTGACGATGGCGCGTGCTATGGCGATACGCTGCTGTTGTCCGCCGCTGAGTGATGCGGGAGCACGGTCCTCGTAGCCTTCGAGTCCCACCAGCTTAAGCGAATATGCTATTCTTTCCCGTATCGTATCTTTATCATGTCCCTTTATCTTTAACCCGAATGCGATATTATCGGCCACACTCATATGAGTGAAGAGAGCATATTTCTGAAAAACGGTATTAAGCTGTCTCTTGTTCGGGGGCAGATGAGTGATGTCCTCACCGTCGAATATGACTCTTCCGGAATCGGGAGAATCGAAACCGCCCAGAATACGCAGGGTTGTGGTCTTGCCGCATCCGCTGGGACCGAGCAGGGTCACGAATTCATTCTCGTGGATCGACAGATTAAGATCTTTGAGGACACTTGTTCCGTCGAAGGATTTATTTATATTTTCAAATCTTATGAGTTCTTTTGCCATTTTTCTAATATATTAAGTAGACAGACACCGAATAACTATTATACAGAATAGCAGGTTGTTGTCAATGGAGCGCTGATTTACAGTGATTGAGGTTTATGCTAAAATCATAACTTGAGTGTGCACCACATACGGAGGGTTGAAATGTCTAAATATGTAGCATATGTATCTTCGTACACATCGGCATCCGGTGAGAATTACGGTATCAGGATATACGATGTGGATCTCAAAAACGGCTATCTCAAAGAGAAGAATCAGATAAGTATCACCAATTCGTCTTATGTTTCCATATCTCATAACCGTAAATATCTGTATTCCATCACGGATTTCGGTGTGGAAGCCTATAAGATCCAGGCGAACGGTGATCTGAAAGTTCTGGGCCAGGGTACCATTAACGGCATGCGTGCGTCATATCTGTCCACCGATTATGATGATAAATACCTTTTTACGGGAGGTTATCATGACGGAAAGATCACGGTACTGAGACTGAACAGTGACGGCAGTATCGGTGAGATCACCGATGAGGTATTTCACAAGGGACTGGGTACCATTGCGGATCTGGATTCACGGCCGCATGTGAGCTGTGTCAAGATGACCAGAGACAATAAGTATCTGCTGGCAGCCGATCTCGGTACGGATAATACCACGGTCTATAAGCTCGATCATAATACCGGCAAGTTGTCTCAGGCAGATATCATACACTCGGACCAGAAATCGGGACCGAGGCATATCAAGACTTCTGCGGACGGACGTTATATCTATATAGTTCATGCCCGGGGAACATATATCGATGTATATGATTATCATGACACCGAGAACAGCGGACCCAATTTTGAGAAGATCCAGTCAATATCCACGCTGAACGATTATCATGCAAGCGGATCGGGAGCATCGGCCCTTAATCTGTCGGATGACTTCAAGTATCTGGTATCGTCCAATGCAGGCGACAATTCGGCCTGTATGTATTCGGTGGATAAGAAGACCGGTATGCTCACCAAACTGTTCTGTCTGCCGGTCAGCGGTGATTATCCCAAAGATGTGGCACTGTTCCCCGATAATAAGCATATGGTGAGCCTGAACCATGAATCCAACACGATGACGTTTTTCTCGGTGGATGTAAAGAACGGACTCATAATCATGAATAACAGGGAGATAAAGATCGATCAGCCCAACTGTATCATCTTCTACGAGATCAAAGAGTGACGTATACAGACCGGCTGACCAAATCAAACGACCAGGAGGTATCACAGGATGTCAGATCCCAGGTATGAGAAACTGAAGAAATGTTATGAATGTGTAAAGGCAAAGGTTGACTTTAAACCCGATGTGGCAGTAGTGCTCGGATCCGGGCTGGGTAACTTTGCCAATAATGTCGAAGTGACCGCAACACTGCCTTACAGCGAGATAGAAGGATTCCCGGTATCCACGGTCCCGGGGCATAAAGGACAGTTCATATTCGGATATCTGGACGGTGTTAGCGTGGTGCTCATGCAGGGGCGTGTTCATTACTACGAAGGATATGATATCAGTGATGTTGTTCTCCCCACCAGACTTATGGGAATGATGGGTGCCAGGGCACTGTTTCTGACAAATGCATCCGGCGGGATCAATCCCGACTTCCATGCGGGTGCATTTATGCTGATAAAGGATCATATCTCGAGTTTTGCGCCGAATCCGCTGATCGGTCCAAATATAGAGGAACTGGGTACCAGATTTCCGGATATGTCCCATGTATATGATGAGGACCTTCAGGATGCTATCAGAAGTGTTGCATATGACTACGATATAGAGCTGTTTGAAGGAGTATATGCTCAGCTTACGGGGCCTTCATTCGAGTCGCCCGCTGAGATCAGGATGCTCGGCAGACTGGGTGTGGATGCCGTAGGCATGAGTACCGTGGTTGAGGCAATAGCCGCCAACCATATGGGTATGAAAATTTGCGGGATAAGCTGTGTGGCCAATCTGGCTGCAGGTTTAAGCCCCAACCCGCTGACTCATGAAGAAGTGCAGGAAGCTGCCAATCAGGCTGCTCCCAAGTTCACCATTCTTGTCAGAGAGTCAGTCAAGAAGATCGCGGGTATCTTATGATTGACGAAAATCTTATCAGAGAACTCATAACAGCAGCGGATGAAGCACGCAGCAGATCGTATGCACCGTATTCAGATTACGCGGTAGGTGCGGCACTCCTTACGGGGGACGGCCGGATCATCACCGGATGCAATATGGAGAATGCGGCTTTCGGCCCCGGGATATGTGCCGAAAGATGTGCTGTATATAAGGCTGTTTCCGAAGGGTGCAGAGAGTTTACGGCGATAGCTGTGGCCGGCAGTCCCGTCGGAGAACCCATCAGTCAATTTGCATCTCCCTGCGGTGTATGCAGACAGGTCATGAGAGAATTCACCGATCCGGCGGATTTTTCCGTGATAGTTGCCGGGCCTGACGGCCGGTACAAAGTAAATACTCTTGAGGAACTGCTGCCGGACAGTTTCGGTCCGGATAATCTGGGTTGATAATGGAGCGGATATGAATATACGTTTTATAAATGCCAGGATCCTCACCATGGCAGAAGGTGAGGAGATATATGAAGGAAGCCTGTATACACAGGATGAGAAGATCGTATATACGGGCCCCGCGTTAAGCGCAGAGGCCGAAGCAGAGACACTGCCTGACGGGTATACTGTTGACAGGACCATAGACTGCAGCGGCAACCTCCTTATGCCGGGATTCAAGAATGCACATGCACACTCCGGAATGAGTGTATTAAGGAGCTGTGCTGATGATATGCCTCTGGGTGACTGGCTTAACAAACAGATCTTCCCCAGAGAGGCCAGGCTGGATGCGCAGATGATAGCCGATGCGACGGCATTGAGTGTACTTGAGTATCTGACCAGCGGTATGACCGCCTGCTTTGATATGTATCTGACACCGGAATCGGAAGCGGCCATATATCGTGACATGGGTTACCGCGCTGTCCTGTGCGGCAATCTCAACAATTTCTCATCATCCGTAGAGTATACCGAAGAGATGTATGACAGGCTCAATCACTTTGATCCGCTCATCAGTTATGAGATCGGATTTCATGCCGAATATACATGTTCTGATGAACTGATGAAGAGTCTGTCCGAGATGGCGCATAAGCATGATGCGCCGGTATATACTCATCTGGCCGAGACGGAATCCGAGGTGGCCGGATGTGTAGAACGGTACGGTATGACACCGGCAGCCTATCTGGATTCAATAGGCATGTGGGATAACGGAGGTGGAGGATTCCACTGCGTCCATATGTCAGATCAGGATATTGACATTTTTGAGCGCAGGGGCCTGCATGTGATCACCAACCCCGGGTCCAACACCAAACTTGCCAGCGGTATCGCGCCCATCAGGACCTATCTGGAGCGCGGAATCAATACCGGCATCGGAACGGACGGCCCTGCTTCCAATAACTGTCTGGATATGTTCAGGGAGATGTTCCTGACCACAGGTCTGGCTAAACTGCGTGAAAAGGATGCTGCCGTTGTGGATGCCATGGATGTATTACATATGGCTACGGTAGGCTCCGCCAGGGCTATGCGCCTGTACGATGCCGATATCCTGACAGCCGGTAAACTGGCCGATATCATCATGATAGATCTGCATCAGCCCAATATGATGCCACTCAATAACATCGCAAAGAATATCGTGTACAGCGGATCCAAATCCAATGTGAAGATGACGATGATAAACGGCCGGATTCTTTATATGGACGGCGCGTTTGATGATTCATACGATGTGGAGCGCATCTATGCCCGTGCGCAGGAAATCATAGATACCGTGCGTTAAGGGAACGGAGACGGTATGGAAGCTTTGATCTTTGTTTTGATCATTTTCGGGATTATTGTACTTATTATGTTTTTGCAGTTTATTAATTCCCGGAGAGATGATAAACTGTATCTGCTTAAACTGAGAAACGAGTTCGGTAAAGTTCACAGATCTTCTTACGATCATGATCGCCTGATAAATGCAGATGCATATTTTCGCAGGCATATACCCGATGAATATATAGACGATATCACCTGGACTGATCTGTCCATGGATGAAGTCATGGCTTCTGTTGATACTACCGAGTCCGATGCCGGACGTCAGATGCTGTATCATATGCTTCGCTGTCCTCTTAACGATGATGCACAGGTTGCTGCAAGACGTGATGAGATAGACAGCTGGAGAGAACATTCATCTGTCAGGGAAAAGGTTCAGATGGCTCTTCATCATATCGGAAGTACAGGCAGGGTTTCGATATATGATCTGCTGGACAGTATGTCCGGCCTGGAGGAAAAATCCTGCACATCCTATTATGTCAGATCCATACTTCTGATCCTCAGTTTCCTTAGTGTGTATATCCTCAGGGGCACGGGGATCGTTCTGTTTATCATTGTCCTCATCAGCAATCTGTATGTATATTACAGGGACAGGGGCAGGATACTGCCATATATGAGAGTGTATATGCAGGTGCTTAAGACCATTGATTCCGGTAAGCGGGTAGCCGATGTTATATCCTCAGAGGATATGGGAGCTGACGGACTTAAAGCTGCAGCGGATGAGATTAAGGATGTAGTGACGAAACTTGCCGGTATCAGGAGGCGTACAGCCTTCAGCCTGAGTTCCGAGGCGGGGAACGATCCCGTGCTGGTCCTTCTGAGTATGGCAGGAGTATTTGTATATGCAGACCTGATCAGATTCTGGAGGATCAGGCATAGTCTGATCGGGCACACGGATGACATAGACAGGCTGGTATATCTGACAGGCAGTGTGGATGCACTTATAGCAATGTCCGGGTATGTTGAGTCACATTCGGATCATATGTCACCAAGCGTGTTCGGTGATTCGACCGTCATTGACGTACGCGACGTATGGCATCCTCTGCTGGATGATCCGGTTCCCAATTCAATCACGGTAGACAGGAGCATTTTGCTAACGGGGGCGAACGCCTCGGGCAAATCCACTTTCCTTAAGAGTATGGCTCTGGCAGCGATATATGCCCAGACTTTCGGGTATGTATGCGCCGGCGGGTATCATGCGCCGATATGTCTGGTTTCAAGTGCCATGTCCGTTAAAGATGATGTGACGAGCGGAGACAGCTATTATATGGCTGAGATCAAGGCCGTTAAACGTATGACGGACAGGTATGCACATATCCGTTCAGAGGGCAGGTCGTGCCTGTTGCCGCTGTGTTTCGTCGATGAACTGTTAAACGGCACCAATACGGAGGAACGTATAGCCGCATGTACGCAGATACTGCTGGATATGGACAGGCAGGGGATCAGGGTCATGGCAGCTACTCATGATATCGAACTGACCGTATTGCTGTCGGAGAGATATGCCAATCATCATTTCGGAGAAGATCTGTCAGAAGGCGATGTAAAGTTTTCATACAAGCTCAAAGAAGGAGCGGCCAAGTCACGTAATGCCATCAGGTTGCTCAAGAATCTCGGATTCGATCCCGAAATGGCCGACCGTGCGGAGGAAATGGTACGTATCCACAAAGAAGAGCGCGTATGGATTACTGTTTGATCTATCGGAAAGGATAAGTACTATGACAGATATAAAACTGTATTCGGACGGTGCAGCCAGGGGAAACCCTGACGGGCCCGGAGGTTACGGGACCATACTTCAATACACCGATGCACAGGGACAACTGCATGAGCGGGAATATTCGGCGGGTTATCGCAAGACTACCAATAACCGTATGGAACTCATGGGGGTCATCACCGGACTGGAGGCTCTGACAAGACCCTGCCATGTGGAAGTATTTACGGATTCGAAATACGTATCGGATGCATTTAATCAGAACTGGATCGAAGGCTGGCAGCGTAAAAACTGGAAGAATTCCCAGAATAAACCCGTCAAGAATCCCGAACTGTGGAAGAGACTGCTCAAGGCCATGGAACCCCACGAAGTGCATTTTAACTGGGTGAAAGGACACAACGGTCATGAGATGAACGAGCGGTGTGACAAACTTGCCACATCAGCCGCTGACGGCAGTGATCTGCTTGACGATGAAGTCGTATGTGGGGTATGATTTATCTATCTTATAAGAGGAGCTGAACATGGAGAATCTGATCTTATTCACTAATGCATTTCTATCATATCTGCTTCTGTTTGTGATCGCAGTGATCGTGGTCATAGCGGCCGTTCTCATAGGCAGGAAGCTTCGAACGGTCAAGGATGCCAAAGATGCACAGGCTGCTGCATCCGGGGATGAATCCAAACAATGAACTGATAATTTAAGCTCACAGGGATTATCCATGTGGGCTTAAGTTTTATATGTATGAGCAGATACATGGTGTCTGTGTGAGGTTGTTATGAGCAAATTGACCAGAGACGAGACCAGGGACGATATCGATTACGGTGCACTGTATGTGCCGGATGGCGATGCGCATATAGTCAAAAAAGACGGAACACTCGAACCTTTTAATATGCAAAAGGTCGTAAATGCCGTACATAAGAGTGCATATCGTGCTCTGTATGAATTTACCACTGATGAGAAAAAGCATATATGCGAGTTCGTAAAAGCCCGTATTGATGCTCTGGAGAATAAGGATATCCCGATCTCTCTGATGCATAACATCGTAGAGAGTGCGCTGGACGAAGTTAAGCCCATAGTTGCCAAGAGCTACAGGGATTATCGCAACTATAAGCAGGATTTCGTCCGAATGATGGATGATGTGTATAAAAAGACGCAGGCCATCATGTACGTCGGGGACCGTGAGAATGCCAACACGGATTCGGCATTGGTGAGTACCAAGAGAAGCCTGATCTTCAATCAGTTCAACAAGAGCCTGTACGAGAAGTTCTTTCTCACTACAGAGGAGATACAGGCCTGCCGTGAAGGCTATATATATGTTCATGATATGTCGGCCAGACGTGATACCATGAACTGCTGTCTGTTCAATATCTCCGAAGTCCTTCGCGGCGGTTTCGAGATGGGTAACGTATGGTATAACGAACCCAAGGTTCTCGACACCGTATTCGATGTCTGCGGGGATATCATCCTGTCCGCTGCCGGACAGCAATACGGCGGTTTCACCGTTCCCGAAGTGGATAAGATGCTCGCACCGTACGCGGAACGCAGCTACGAGAAGTACACCAATAAATACATGTCTCTCGGAGTTGACCGCGGAACAGCCGAGAAGCAGGCGTATGCGGATATACAGCGTGAATTCGAGCAGGGATTCCAGGGATGGGAGTATAAATTCAATACGGTTGCAAGTTCCAGAGGTGATTATCCTTTCATAACGGTGACCGCAGGTCTGGGTACCGACAGATTCGCGCGCATGGCTTCGAAGACACTCATGAACGTGCGAAAGAACGGTCAGGGTAAGCCCGGCCATAAGAAGCCTGTTCTGTTCCCCAAGATCGTATTTCTCTATGACGAGAAACTGCACGGCCCCGGCGGGGAACTGGAAGATGTGTTTGAAGCAGGCATAGAATGCTCATCCAAATCAATGTATCCGGACTGGCTGTCCATGTCCGGAGAGGGGTATATATCCGAGACATATCAGAAATACGGTAAAGTCATCAGCCCGATGGGCTGCAGAGCCTTTCTGTCACCTTACTGGGAGAGAGGGGGACAGACCCCTGCTGATGACAAAGACGTGCCGGTTTATATCGGCCGGTTCAACATAGGTGTCGTATCACTCCATCTGCCCATGATACTGGCAAAAGCGCGTGAAGAGTCCAGGGATTTCTATGAAGTGCTGGATTATTATCTGAATATGATCCGTCAGCTTCATATCAGGACCTACCAGTACCTGGGCGAGATGAAGGCATCTACGAACCCGCTGGCATACTGCCAGGGCGGATTTCTGGGCGGACATTTAGAGCTGCATGACAGGATAGCCCCGCTTCTCGATGCGGCGACCGCATCCTTCGGCATCACGGCACTTAATGAACTTCAGATATTGTATAACGGCAAGAGTCTGGTCCAGGACGGAGCATTTGCTCTGGAAGTGATGGAATACATCAATGCACGGGTCAGAGAGTTCAAGGAAGAAGACCATCATCTCTATGCGATATACGGGACACCCGCCGAGAATCTGTGCGGATTGCAGGTACGTCAGTTCAGGGATAAGTACGGAATAGTTCCCGGCGTATCAGACAGAGAATATGTATCCAATTCATTCCACTGTCACGTGGCTGAGCAGATCACTCCCATAGAGAAGCAGGATCTGGAGAAACGTTTCTGGGAACTCTTCAACGGCGGCAAGATCCAGTATGTAAGATATCCCATCGATTATAATCTCGATGCGATCAAAACACTTATCCGCAGAGCCATGAAGTACGGTTACTACGAAGGAGTGAACATGAGTCTTTCATATTGTGATGATTGCGGGTATGAGCAGCTTGAAATGGATGTATGTCCGAAATGCGGCTCACGCAACCTTACGAAGATCGACCGGATGAACGGATATCTGGCATATTCGCGTACACACGGTGATACCAGACTGTCCGATTCCAAGATGGCTGAGATAGCAGACAGGATTTCGATGTAAGGCATACTTCCCATGAGATACCACGATATAACCAAAGATGATATGAGAAACGGATTCGGCCTGCGTGCGGTACTATGGGTTTCGGGATGTGAGCATCACTGCCCGGGATGCCAGAATCCCGTGACTTGGGATCCGGAAGACGGACTTGTTTTTGATGAAAAAGCTCATGATGAGCTGATGGATATCCTGTCACGGGACTATATATCAGGTCTTACACTCAGCGGAGGTGATCCGCTGTATCCCGGTAACAGAGACGAAGTGTGCGCTCTGTGCCGTGAAGTAAAGGAGAATCTGCCTGATAAGACTATATGGTTATATACCGGATACGATTATGAGGACGTCCGTGAACTCGATGTCATGCAATATATCGATGTGGTCGTGGACGGGAGATATGATGAGGCTCTGAGGGATGTGCTCCTCAACTGGAGGGGCTCATCGAACCAGCGTGTGATAGACAATGCGGCCAGCAGAGAAACCGGCGGCATCTGTATCATAGAGGATGTGATAGTCAAGGAAACGGGAGGTATATATGTCTGCAACGCAAACTCTTGATATTAAGTATTTCAGTGATAAAATAGATAAGCTTGAGTATATAGACGGCAAGTCGGACTGGATCGATCTGCGTGCCGCGGAAGATGTGGAGTTTAAACAGGGCGAGTTCAAACTGATACCGCTCGGAATAGGCATCAGACTGCCGGCCGGCTACGAAGCCCACATGGTGCCCAGAAGTTCCACATATAAGAATTACGGACTGATCCAGGCCAATCATATGGGTGTTATAGACTGCTCATATTGCGGCGATAATGACCAGTGGTTTGTACCAATGATAGCCATGCGGGATACGGTAGTACATGCCAACGACCGTATATGCCAGTTCCGCATTATGGAAAACCAGCCGAAACTTGAGTTCCGTGAAGTGGAGCATCTTGATGAAGTTGACAGAGGCGGATTCGGGTCCACGGGCAGACAGTAACGATAAGGGACGGATAAAACATGAGTATGCGTGGTATCGATACCGAGGTTCGCAAGATCAGGAGACGGATTTTTACCGAAGTAGCCAATCTTGCATATGACTCGGAGAATCTCAAAGATGATATGGAAGCGCTGCCCTATACCATAGTAAGGGAGGAGGACAGTGCCGATTACGGCAGCATATATCGTAAGCGTGCCATAGTCAGGGAGCGTATCAGACTCGCCCTGGGCTTAAGTCTGCGCCCCGAGAATGAACCTGTCCATCTGACACAGGGACTGGAAGAATCCAATATCGACGAGAAGTACTATGAACCCCCGCTCATGCAGGTTATCCCGTCAGCATGCAATGCCTGTCCGGAGAATATGTATAAGGTTACTGACAGGTGCATGGGATGTACGGCACACCCGTGTCAGGAGGTCTGCCCCAGAGGAGCCATTTCATTTAAGGACGGGTATTCGCATATAGATCAGGAGAAATGCATCAAATGCGGTAAATGCAAAGCCGTATGTCCGTATGATGCCATATCCCATCAGGTGAGGCCGTGCCTCGCAGCCTGTGGTGTGGCTGCCATCAAGAATGATGATAAGGGCAGAGCTTATATCGATCCGGATATATGTGTGTCATGCGGTCAGTGCATGCTCAGCTGTCCTTTCGGGGCCATAGCCGATAAATCGCAGATATTCCAGCTCATACGTGCTCTGCAGTCAGGAAAAAAGATAATAGCTCAGGTTGCCCCGTCGTTTGCGGGACAGTTCGGAGCGAATGTTGACGGAGATAAGCTCAAAGCCGCTCTGATAGGAATGGGCTTCACGGATGTATATGAGACTGCTCTCGGAGCCGATCTGGGCTGTGTGACCGAGGCGAAGCACTATCATGAGGAAGTGGCTACGGGTAAGAAGGCATTTGCGCTTACATCATGCTGTCCCAGCTGGTCCGTACTTGCCAGAAAATTCTTCCCCGAGACCATAGATAATATATCCAATGCACTTACCCCGATGGTTGCAACGGCCCGCCTCATCAAAGTGGATCATCCCGATGCCAGAGTCGTCTTCATAGGCCCCTGCGCATCCAAGAAACTGGAAGCTTCCAGAAGGACGGTCAGATCCGATGTGGATTTTGTCATCACTTTTGAGGAGCTGATGGGTATATTCGCATCAAGAGGAATAGATCCGGCCGATCTGGTCTCCGATACAAAACTCGAAGGAGCCACCGGTGCGGGACGCGGATACGGTATCGCCGGCGGAGTGGCCGCAGCGATCGAGAAGTGTGTTCATGATTTCTATCCGGATACGGATGTACATATAGAACATGCCGAAGGATTATCCGAATGTAAGAAGATGCTGATGCTTGCCAAGGCAGGCAAGAAAAACGGATGCCTGATCGAAGGCATGGCTTGCCCGGGCGGCTGCATAGCCGGTGCAGGTACCAATCTCGACCTGAATGTGGCGGCCAAAGCACTGGATTCGTATGTTAAGGAAGCAGATAAAATAATACCGGATATAGATAACAGACAGGAGAGTATGACCAATTTATGAGTACCGTAAAGATAAGAACAAGATATGCACCGAGTCCCACCGGTAAAATGCATGTGGGCAACTTAAGATCCGCATTATATGAGTTCCTGATAGCCAAGCATGAGGACGGTGTATTCATGCTCAGGATAGAGGATACGGATCAGGAGAGGTTCGTCGAAGGAGCCACGGATATCATTTACCGCACCCTTGAGCTGACCGGACTTAAGCATGATGAAGGCCCCGATAAGGACGGCGGATACGGTCCCTACGTGCAGTCGGAGAGGATGAAGACCGGCATATACATGAAGTATGCCAAAGAACTTATCGATAAGGGTGAGGCATATTACTGCTTCTGTGATAAAGAAAGACTGGAATCTCTTAAGACTCAGGTGGATGAGGACGGTAAGACAGTCACCATGTATGACAAACATTGTCTGTCACTGAGCAAAGAAGAAGTTGAAGCCAATCTGGCAGCGGGTAAGCCTTATGTCATCAGACAGAATATCCCCAATGAGGGATCAACCACATTCCATGATGAGTTATACGGGGATATAACCGTTGATAACGTAGAGATGGATGATATGATCCTGATCAAGACAGACGGCTACCCGACTTATAACTTTGCCAATGTGGTTGATGATCATACCATGAACATCACACATGTCGTCAGAGGCAACGAGTATCTCTCGTCCTCACCCAAGTATCAGAGACTGTATGATGCATTCGGATGGGAGAGCCCGGTGTATGTTCATCTGCCTCTGATCACGGACGAGAATCATAAGAAACTCTCCAAAAGAAGCGGGCATTCGTCATTTGAGGATCTGATCGATCAGGGATTCATCGCCGAGGCTGTAGTGAACTACATAGCTCTGCTCGGATGGAGCCCCGAGGACAATCGGGAGATCTTTACACTTGATGAACTGATCAGGGATTTCGATTATCACAGGATCAGTAAATCCCCGGCTGTCTTTGATATGGGCAAACTTAAGTGGATGAACGGCGAGTATATCAAGGCTATGGACTTCGATCCTTTCTTTGAGCGTGCACTTCCCTATATACGCGAGGTGATCACTGCACCTCTTGATCTGAAGCATATAGCGGAGACTGTCAAGAGCCGTATCGAGACATTTGCGGATATCCCGGAAATGATCGATTTCTTCCAGGCAGTGCCTGATGATTATGATACGGAGATGTATACGCACAAAAAGATGAAGACAGACGCCGCCACGTCTGTTAAGGTTCTTCAGGATACACTTCCCATACTTGAGGAGCAGACGGACTATTCCAATGATGCTCTCTATCAGACACTGAGCGCATATGTGGAGCGTGAGGGAGTTAAAACGGGTTATGTGATGTGGCCGCTGCGTACCGCATTAAGCGGTAAGGCCGTAACACCTGCCGGTGCTACCGAGATAATGGAGATCATCGGCAAAGAAGAAACATTAAAGAGGATAAGGGCTGCGATAGAGAAACTATCGTGATCCTGCCGTAATGACACCAACTAAATAAGGAGATCGATGCCGGAAATGAACGCAAGTCAGCGCAGAGCCGTCAACTTCCACGACGGTGCGCTGCTGTTGCTGGCAGGTCCCGGATCTGGCAAGACTACGGTGCTTACTCATCGAATCAAAGCGCTGATCCAATCCGGAGTGAAGGACTCGGACATTCTTGTCATCACCTTCACCCGGGCGGCGGCACTTGAGATGAAAGAGCGGTTTGACAGGCTCATGGCACCTGTAGAAGCCAACGCATCTTTCGGAACCTTCCACGCAATATTCTATTCCATTCTGAGACACCACAGAGCATACCGCAAAGTGGTTCCCATCACCGATAAAGACAAGATCAGATATATGAAGAGAGCGCTTGAGATCAGCGGCCTCACCGATGAATGCAAAGACTTCGATGATATCGTAAGAAGCCTGGGCTTTATAAGTGCATGCAAAAATAACGGATCGGCTCCCGAAGAATTCCATCAGGATATGTACAGCCACGAAGCTTTCCGGACATTATACGGAGCATATAACGGTCTGCTGCATGACTTCGGACTGATAGACTTCGATGATATGGTAGGCGTATGCCTGAAACTCCTTAAGAGTGACAGTGGTTTCTGCCGGCTTTGGCAGGAGAGATTCAAGTATATCCTCATTGATGAGTTTCAGGATATATCCGTCAGCCAGTATGAGCTGGTCAAACTGCTTGCATATCCGGAATTCAACGTTTTCGCGGTTGGGGATGACGACCAGTCAATATATGCATTTCGCGGCGCGAATGTCGGTCTGATGCGAAGGTTTCTTACTGAGATACCCGGTGCATCACAGGATGTGCTGAGCGTGAATTACAGGTCTACGCGTGAAATTGTGAGTGCTGCCGGTGTGGTCATCTCTGAGAATAAGGACAGATTTGACAAGACGATCACAGCCCGTGACGGTATAGGGGAACTGAAAGATTCCGTCCGGGTGGAGAAATGCCCGGATAAGAATACACAGACAGAAAAATGTGTTGAGATCATAAAAGAGCGGATGAATGAGGGGATTAAATCTGATGAGATCGCCCTGCTCGTCAGAACGAACCGTCAGGGGGCGGAATACGCGGGATATCTGCGTGCTGTGGGGATCGAGACGGCATATAACGACAACCGGGTCCCGTTTACTTCGGTCTATATCCGGGATATATGTTCGTATATGGCTATTGCAGCCGGAGATCATGCCAGAGCCAATTATCTGAATATAGTGAATAAGCCTCTTAGATATATCAGACGAGATTCGATGAGCGATGAAACGGTCAGCCGTGATATGCTCATGCGATACTATGCGCCGGACGCGCATATGGTCAGGCGCATAGATGAGATGTACCGGCATTTGGCCAGGATACGCAGTATGAGTCCTCAGCTCGCTCTCAGGTATATCTGTAATACCGTGGGGTATGACAGATATGTCCGTGAGACGGTGACGACGGATAAATATAATGAGTATCTGGAGGAGAAGGAAGCCTTTCTGTCTCTTATAAGAGGATGCGGTTCATATCGTGATGTAGATGAACTGCTGAGTATGATCAGAGATGATGCGGCAAAAGACAGTAAAAGAGGGAAAGAAGAGCATGGTGTACATATCATGACGTATCACGGATCGAAGGGACTTGAGTTCGATACTGTCATTATTCCTGATGTCAATGAGAACAGGATCCCGTCCAGGTCGGCGCATTCAGCGACGGATATAGAAGAGGAGAGGCGCATGTTCTATGTTGCCATGACAAGGGCCCAAAAGTATCTGCATTTATTGTACCGTGCGGACGATAATCTCAGGCCGAGCAGGTTTATTGAAAAGTTGCGATAAAGCCGACTGTTTCGTATACTAAATAGTGTACTTTTGGTTTAATGGCTTAACAGCCGGTTCTTTATCAGGAGGAGCACTATGCCCGGAGGAGTACAGTTAACACAACAACGTAAACAGCAGATCATAACAGGTCTTCATAAGACTGCGGAGAAGAGCGGATCTTTGAAGGTATCTACCGAACAGCTTGCCGTTGACAGCAAGCAGTACGGAAAGAGCATGTCAAGGACAAAACGCTTCATGTCCATACTCGGGATCGGGAAACTATTTCATCATCAGCAGGATGAGAGCGCGGAAACCATCGGTCAGCAGGTGGAGGAACAGACCGAGATAAGTCGGGATGCCGAGAAGGAGCTTTCATATCAGAAGAAGAATTCAAAACAGGAAGAGGCGGCCCAAAGAAGGGGGGAGTTCACGGGTTCCGTATACACCAGACAGAATGCCGCTGCTCAGGCTGCATTGGGCAGATACATGACTGATCAGGCACATGGAAATCTTGATGTCATGGATGTCACGGATGGCAATGAGTTCGCGGACATGCAGGATCCTCAGCTTGACCAGGGGGATATTGAAGAAAGGATCTATAACATCTTACGGGCTCGTGATCAGATGAGGGCGGACGTAGAAAGGCTTCAGGAAGAAAAGAATCCTGCAGCTGCCCTTTATGTGAAACAGTTAAAAGAAAAACTTGAATGCACGGAAGATGCCCTGAATACGATGTATCTTGCGAATGGTCTCAGCCTTGACGGTAAGACCGTATCTGACAAGCAGATAAGTAAAGCAAAGGAACACCTGCCGCTGGCTCTGGAAAAATATGAGTATATGCATCGAAACCATGACCGTCTGGTCGGACAGTCCATGATGAAAATGCTTAAGAAGACCAACGAGTGGGCTGCCGAGAAGCAAAGATTATCTCAGGAAGATCAGTCAAGCAGCCAACAGGCCGACCGTGTGACCGGAATCCCGGCGGATCAGGCGGATGCGTATGATGAACTTCAGGATCTGATCTCATCACATCCATATGAGTATATGGCGAATAAAAAGCTGGTTGATCAGGCGTTTTCAAGATTTACCCAGTGCCTGAAGAAGGCCGATGAGATGGATACCGACACTACCATTGCAAATACTCTTATGGGTGGCATTCCCGGAGAGATCGCTCTGGCAGCAAGGGTCGGGTTCGGCGATATCGAACGGCGAAACATGAAGATCAGACATCTCCTGACATATCAGGCAGAGTCATCGAAGATGCTGGTTGAATTTCTCCTGACCGGCAAAAAGGTTGATGTGCTTCATGGAGAGTTTATAGAGAAGACCTGGGGAATAAAGGCGTATGACCGGGATCTTAATGTTCCTCTTAATCAGAGCCTGGATGAATTCAAAGGCGTCAGTGATGCCTATGCTGACCGTGTGAAAGCAGTTAAACAGGCCATTTCATCCGAAAGCGATCCCGTAAGACTTGCGATCCTTCAAAAAGCCGACAAGAGACTGGCAGGTGAGAAGGACAGGGGATGTGCCTATAAGGCAGATGCTCTTGCTTATGCAGACGCAGATGCTGTTGAAGGTGCGATCCTAAAGGAAAAGGTTTTCGGAAGACCCGAGTATGCTCCGTTCCGGAAAGAAATGGGCTTTAAACAGATGACGGATGCCATGTCTCCCGTGACCGGAAAACCGGCATTTGACGAAGCACGTCTCCTTTCATATGCGCATCAGCTGGCCATCGTAAAGACCGGAAGCGATATGGACGGGAATGGCGCTTCGGATGAAGAAAAGACTCAGGCGTTCCGTTCTGTTCTGGGGCTTTATCTGGATCAGGCCGATGAACTGGAGAAATATATAGAGAGTAATCCCGACATGTTCGCCACCAGAGATGCGTTCAATGCCATGCGTGACTGGGCCGGGCTTCCGAAGTTTGAAAAGAAGGCCTTCGGTACCGTGAAAGGTATGGAGATACTGATCGAATCGCCCCTTTTTAATGAGCTTAACGATAGCGATAAGAAAGAATTCGTGGATACATATGACCATCTGCACAGAATGGCAATGTGTTCGGGAGAACTTGTATCCGGTATCTCGCAGTACGAATCGGATTCTACGGAGGAATATGCGAAGCAGCCCATGCATTACAGGATACTCTATCGTGCTGATTTTAACGGCAGCGGTGCGACGTTCCGTGATTCAAAGGCAGAGGCATACAGAAAGCCTTCATTCAAAAGAGAGTTCAAAGCGGTATCACCTGCTCGGGCTCAGTAGTATTAGACCAGGAAGGAGTACAGATGTTCAGAGATATATTGATCCCTGCGGAAGATGCAGAACGTTACGGCGCACTTATACCGGATTATTATCATGAAGGAATCTCGCGGCAGGATTATTATGCCATTGCGACTTATGCCCCCGGACTTGATGATGAACTTGCGGGTGTAGTCATAATGGGGGTTAACGACACATGGGCAAGGATCCTGTGGTATGCGGTCACGGAAGAATACGCAGGCAGTGAAGCCGAAGAGGAAATGATCAGTTCGAGGATCCGTGATGCCGAAGCGTTTGGCGAGGCTGAAGGTATTGTTGCCGAGTTTCCGGCCTCATTCGGTAAAGACAGATTCACGGATCTGTTCGGTTCCCTGGGCTTTGATACAGAAGAGACCGAGAGTAATGTGGCGGAGTTTTCTCTTGGCAGCATAAAGAAGGATAAACTGCCCGAGGCAGACGGACGTAAAGATATCATCACCCTTAAGGAAGCGGATGACAGTGTGCTCCGTGAACTCGGTAACCTGATGGCGAATGACATAAGGGATATCCCTGTAGAGATCCCGGTTGAATGGGACCGCTATGATAAAGAGCTGAGTCTCGTACATATGGACGGCGATGTTCCGGCAGGACTTATCCTGATCACGCGTTCGGATGATCGTGTCAGTGTGGATCTTGCATATGAGAAAGAGACCGGAAATATAATGGCACTTTTGGCTGCACTTGTCTTAAACGGTGAGAAGATACTTGAACCTGATACAAGGATCGTGATCCCGGTTGTGGATCAGAGGATATTTGGCCTGTTAAAGGAAATAGCACCGGAGGCGAAACGCGGAGGACTGCTTAAGGCTACCCTCAGATTCGACAGGGATATGCCGGTCACGCCTGAGGAGATCGAGAGTCTGCTGGAGGAATAAGGAGAGCTCATGGGAACAGTATATGTGACCGGCCACAGAAACCCGGATCTCGACAGCGTGTGCAGTGCATACGGATATGCTGCATTGATGAATCTGCAGGATCCCGATAATACATATATCCCGGTCAGATGCGGGCATCTGTCGGACAGCGCGAGAAGTGTTCTGGAACAGCTCGGAATAGAGATACCGGCTTATAAGCGGGATGTGTACCCCAGAGTCAGGGATATCATGCTGACTACGGATCACAGGATCAATGCCGATGATCCGCTGACGGCTGTTGCAGCCATATATGAGAAGACCAGCCCGAGTGTGATCCCGGTCTATGATAATGGTGAATTCTACGGTCTGCTCTCGGTCGATGATATCACCAACTGGACCATGAAGGAACTGTCGAGAGACAGTAAGATCACTCAGATACCCTCCGTCAGACAGATCATGACTGACCAGGAAGCCGGAGTCAGCTCGGATGAACTGTTTGACGAAGCCAGAACTCAATTGCAGAGTTCGAGCAAGAGAGGACTGGCTGTATACGATGAAGACAGATATGTGGGGTATGTGACCAGACGGTGCTTCCTGCGTGCCCCCAGGTATAATGTGATCCTCGTGGATCATAACGAGCCCGGACAGAGCATCCGCGGTATTGAGACCGCCAATATAACCGGTATCATAGACCATCACAGGCTGGATGCCATTAAGACGGAACAGCCCATATTTATCTGCGCCGAACCTCTGGGAAGCACGTGTACGATAGTCTATCAGCAGTTTATACGGAATAACCGTACACCTGATCCGGTCACGGCCAAGGTGCTGCTCACAGGTATCATTTCAGACACACTCATACTTAAGAGTCCGACCACGACCGGCGATGATGCGGTAGCAGCACATGTCCTCGCATCCATATGCAGAGTGGATCTCGAGGAATACGGTCTTGAAATGTTCTCAAGAGTGGGCGGGCTAAAAGATAAAGAGCCTGAATCTGCAATATCGGCAGACTTTAAGACGTATAACGAAAGCGGAGTCAGGATAGGTATCGGACAATGTGAGGTCACTACTCTTAATGATCTGAAAGATTATGCCGATATATATTCTGAAGCGCTTGATGTTGTCAGAAAGAGGCAGGGACTCGACTGGGCCGTCCTGATGATCACGGATGTCATACATGAACACAGTGCACTGATATGTACCGAACACCGCGGCAACAGACATCTGCCGTATAAACCGGTCGGTAAAAACATCTACGATATGCCGGATGTTATGAGCCGCAAGAAGCAGCTTCTTCCCGAAATCATACATGCAGTCGGAGACCAGTGACAGATTTATCAAAAACAGTAAACATTATCGTTTTATGTTGACATAATTATGGATCTGTTATAGAATTAGAAAATCAGAAGTGTATATGGGAGGTTTGTCTTATGGCAGTAGGTGCTGTAGGCGCGGTCGGAAGCCTGGCTTACGATCCGTACATATACAATACAAGACAGGTAAGTTCAGCCAGCCTTAACAGGATTGGCCGTATTTCCGATGATGCCACTGATGGCGGAGTTGATTTCTCCGCTGTAGAGAAGGTTGAGGAGCAGGTCAATCTCAATCCCCTGAAGAGAGGCGAGACGGCGAATTTCGCAGATGTTCTCATGAGCCAGATGAACTTAAGCCAGATACGTCAGTCACAGCTCCTTGGTAGCGAACCGGTTCAGGCTCAGATTGAAGATTTTGCCGATGAGGTCATGCAGGCTGTAGAAGCCTGAAATCAAATATGATATTATTGGGTCACTGCTTATGCAGTGACCTTTTTTATGGTCATTCACATACTTTAGCACACACGAGGAGTACATCATGCCCGGCGGAATGGTAGGCGGACATAAGTTCACGGATATAAACGATTACAACGCAGCCCTTGAAGATACCAGGCTTATAAACCGTCTGCGTGCACAGGTCAACATGTCGGATCCTGAAGCGGTACGCAGACTGTACAGTTCCATGCAGAACGGAGAGGTGAGATTCCGGACTGTGGTCGGACGTGACTTCGATGATGAACTGTATGATCTGATACAGAAACTGGACAAAGGAGAGATCGTTCCGGAAACGTCATCCGATGTAAAGAAGAGCAGACACGCGAAGACTGCAAAGACTGCGAGGGCTGCAAAGCCCGCAAAGGCAGACAAAACCAAAATAACTTCCCAAAAGACATCCGGCCGTGCTCGGTCAGTTTCGAGAGCTGATGATCGTCGGGTTCCTGATGAGATAGACGCCGCGGCAGAAGAGATCATTCGCAAAGCAAATCTGAGAAACCGTATCATCTCAATAAGCGCCGGCGTAATCGCGGCCGGGAGTCTTATCATCTTTCTGATATACAGTAAGTCGGCATATGCCAATCAGGCCGCAATGGATGAACTTGCAGCGCTTAAGGGGACCGATCCGATAGCTCAGGATATAGAACAGAAGCCTGTATTCACCCTGGCAGAAGACGAGAAAATGCCTCCGATCCTGGATGAGTATAAGAATGTCTACATCAAGAATAAATCAGTCATTGGGTGGCTTACGATAGACGGAACGAATATCGATTATCCGGTGATGCAGACCGTCAACAACGATTACTACCTGAACCACAACTTCGAGGGTAAGGAAGACAATAACGGTTCCATATTCATGGACTGTAACTGTGACGCGGTATTCCGTACTACGAATATGATCATATACGGGCATCATATGAAGTCGGGTAAGATGTTCGGTAATCTGAAGAAATATGAATCCGAGGATTACTGCAAGGAGCATAATCTCATCAAGTTCGATACGATCTATGAGAAGGGCCTGTATGAGGTCATGTATGTGTTCCGTGACACGATCAAGGATGCCGGAAATGTTGGATTTAAGTACTACCAGTTCTTTGATGCCGCATCCGAGGAAGAGTTTGATTCAAACATGCAGGCCATGGCAGAGATGAGTCTGTATGATACCGGTGTGACCGCCAAGTACGGGGATGAACTGCTGACACTGTCCACATGTAACGGTTCCACATCCACGGCCCGCTTCGTAGTAGTCGCCAGGCGCGTCCCCAAAGACCAGGTGACGTATGTGTATGAGGGTGACGAAGAGTGATCCGGATAGGCCGGCGTTTATCCGGGAGGGGCTTGCATATATCTACGCAAAACGGCTGATGAGTACTAAGCTCACCGCCGTTTTTCATTGCGCGGACTCTGTCTGCGGAACTCGTCGCTTCGCTCCTCAGACAGTCCTCGACAGAGCCCATTCAAAACGTCGCTTCGCTAAGTGCTCATCGCTAATTGTTTTGCGTAGATATATGCAAGCCCCTCCCAGAATGAAGTTGGATTACCTCTTTCGGCTTTTTTAGACTCTGATTTTGGTTAATTCGTCAATGGCTTGTGTAAGGGATTTGACCTACAATTATCATATCATGTTCTGATGATAGAGATGTGGTGGAGGCCCGTAAGAAAAAGGAATGGGGGGATATATACGTGAAAGAGCGAGTCTATATTTCCGATATAATAGAAGAATGTAAAGCAGAGTATAAAGAAGAGATTGAAACCTATAAACAGGAAGCCGAAGCAAATCTGAGACTTGCTGATGATTATAAAACAAAGCTGGATGAAGCAAATTCAAAACTGCAGGCTGCCGGATTGCTGTAATTAAAAGGCGAAGCTTTTCCAAGTTCACCTCATACAACATATTGCATTTTTATCTTGAAAATATCCCAATATAAGTTACGAGCACCGGTATTATCGGTGCCGTAACTTAACGAGCAAACCAGCGAAGCGTTTGCGAGTGCGTCCCATACAACATATTGCATTTTTGTCTTGAAAATATCCCAATATAAGTTACGAGCACCGGTATTATCGGTGCCGTAACTTAATGAGCAAACCAGCGAAGCGTTTGCGAGTGCGTCCTATACAACATATTGCATTTTTATCTTGAAAATATCCCAATATCTAGTAAAATGATATTGGGTATTTTTATGTTCCGAAACTATGTACATTTATAAAATGCCCGAAATATAAAGATTTCAGTGTATATATCCGATACAGAGATTAGGGACAGCGTATGTCCTTATCTGTGTATTGACGCATTTGGATTAATAGAGTGATCACATGGAGCACGGATGCTCCGTGGTATATCTGCAGGGATGCGGGATACATGAGGAGAAGAAATGGCTACTAATACAACCAGAACGTCTGCTTCAAATGCATCGGAAGTGACCCCCAGGAAGAAAACCGGTAAAAGACGTATGAAGAAACAGGTTCGGCGAACACTCGGCGCTCTGTTCCTTGCGTCTGCCATTGCGGTTGCGGCCATACCTGTCGAACCTACGAGAGCGGCCAGTACCGGGGCAGATTATACCAATGATTCAGTTATAGATCCCGACACCAAAGTCATCACTTATACCAAGAATCTGGTAAGAGCGGTTCATTATACCGGACCTGACAACAGTACTTATGAAACGGTAAACGGTTCAGCTGTGGAGCCCACCTGGTATAGCCGTGTTCCATACATAAAGGCTGATGAGCAGATATATGTTGATGAGACCGATACATACAGATTTGCATTTATCCGGGATAATTCCGGTGCCCAGTTTGCGGTTGTTTTGGGTATCAATGATGAGAAGATCGATCTGTCAGGTAACCTGACCATACCGGATCATGTAGACGCATACTATGCATATGCGAACAACACATCCAGCGGACGTTACTCATATTGCGCCGTCAACAGGGAGGGGAACTTCCTGTATTACGCGACCGAGGCTCCCGAATTTGTGACAGGCCAGGGATATCATTGTAAGACCTCGTATTTTGAGCAGGACCCGGCCAATATAGCCGCTTTAAAAGCGCAACCCCGGCTTTCTCTTAATGAGATCAATACCACAAATCTGAATTCCGGTACATATCATGAAAACTTTGATTTCTGGTCAGAGGGAGACCCGCACTATATAGAAGAGTTTACTAACGCGATGAATGCGGAAGCCGGTTATACGGAGTCCGATGTAGCAGTCGGTAAGCCTGCGTTCAGAGTGACCTACTGGGTTCCGCTGTATGATAACACACAGGGTACTGCGGATCCTGTTGATGGTGTTACACGATATGATATAAACGGATGGGAACAGAAATACGCGTATTTTGCCGTCCGCATGCCCAATGTACGCACATATGCTCCCTGCTATATAGATAATGTAGGAGAGTGGTCTCCCGGTGGAAATGACGAAACTCTGTATTATTGGAACAATACCGGAGCTGTTAATTTTACCGATGATTCCGGATTCTCTGTATCCGATCCCACCGGCCTTACGGGCAGGGTTTATCAATGTAAGATCAAATACATCGGTATGCAGACCATCGTTCCGATCAAGAATGCACAGAATGAGTTTACGGGTAAATGGTCAGTAACCCCTCCTACGACTGTTACATCAGGAAATAATGTGGAATGTCATCCCGACCGCGGCGTTTTCTATAATCAGGGTAAGCTCATCAACCTGAATATCGGGACCAATCTGGCCGGCATAGGCGATTTTGCGTTCTACAACTGTACATCCCTGCAGAGCGTTACCTTCTCCAACCAGTTAAATACCATAGGTAACGGAGCGTTCATGAACTGTACGAAGCTTAGTGCCATTAATCCCAATGATGAAGGACCCTGGCTTAATTCGGATATGTCCATAGTCGGTGCTTCGGCTTTTGAAGGATGCGTTAACCTGAGTTCATTCTCGGTTCCTATTCATGTATATGCTCTCGGTGACCGCTGTTTTAAGGGATGTAATTCGCTGAGTCATATCAACCTGGCGGATTCTGCCGGTGATTCCAATCTGAATGTTATAGGATATAACATATTCAATAACTGCAGCGGCTTGCAGGAACTTGTTATTCCCAGATCCCTGGAGCAGAAGGTTCCCGTACATTATCTGGCCGGATGTACGGCTTTGACCAAATTAAGCCTCCTGCCTCCGAGGAATCTCGGCAGCAATGATAATTCTACAGAGATAAACTTTGAATTCGATATCATAGATGGTGATCCTTTTGTTGATGCTGCATATGGTGGGGCGCATACGGATACCACGGAGGCGGCCAGTTTCCATCATAGTGCTACCATACCTAAGTGTGATATTGATGACTGGCTTGCCACGCTGAATGAGGATTTCTATTTCGAAGGCTGTGATGCTACTGATCTGCACCAGACTGCCAAGGATCACTCGGCTGCATTCCTGTATGACAACACATCCAATCGCGGGTGTTATGAGATAGTAGTGGTCTGCGAGGAAACTCCGCAGCATGAGAATACTTTTGTAGTTGATACCAACAACAACCTTGTATCTTCACATATCGATCCGGACTGTCATGTCATAACCATTCCCGCCACTATCGGCGGATACGGTGTATCGACAATATCGTCGACAGGATTTAACAATAACTGTTCACTGAATAAGGTATATATTCCGAACAGCGTGAACAAGATCGAGGCCGGTGCCTTCAAAGGCTGCCATAACCTCCATACTGTTTACTTCACGGAACCGTATAATTACGGACTTGAGATAGGTGACGGTGCATTTGATACACAGGCCATAGTCGGTGATCATGCCCTTAACTGTGTAAATATTGAGGGCGCCGCCCGAAAGCTGGATACATATCCTCAGTTGAATTTTGTAGGTCCCATTGACGGAACCTATGCTCCGTTCGCCTATGCGATGGATGGAAATAATAATATCAACGTGGATTCTCAGACGCCTACATATATTACCTATTACAGTGGATGGCCTACATTCCTGCAGGTTGAGTACAATCCTGACAGACCTGCCGGAGAGGAAAACGAACTGGTTGCTTATCCTACCAAGGCCTATCTGACCAGAATGGATTCTGAGTATACTACCAACAATGATAAAGCACTCAAGGATTATCCGTTCATGTCAAAGCAGGATTTCACCAATCTTCACAGTGCGATAGCTGCATGGTCGGATTCCGATTATCAGCAGGGTGATAAATCCGGCTACTCTCAGGAACAGATAACATGTGCAGACAGTGTATATGATCTTATTGTTCCGTATGGTGTTGAATCGATCGAAGAAGGTCTGTTTTCGGATCTGGATTCGGACGGTAATGTTGCAGCCGAAGAATTCGATGCGAATAAGGATTATTCAATCGGAGATCTGGTTTATAAAGATGGTACGCTTTACATGTTCAAGGCACTTCATCCTCACGGAGCATGGGATGTCAATCATGTAGATCCGACATCGTCAGCTTCCGGGATCACTAAACTGGGTGCAAACAAGGATCTCAAGAACCTTACTCTCGAATCGATAAAGAATATCGAGCCTTATGCGTTCGCCGGTCTTACATCTCTTAAGACCGTGGATATAACCGGAACAGATACGATCGGAGATTATGCGTTCTATGGCGATAAGAATCTTGATTCGGTATCAATATCCGGTGACACTACATCTATCGGTGTCAGACCGTTCAGAGAGTGTTCATCGCTTACGGGTGTCGACTTTACGGGTACAAACTTTGTATGTGAGGATGCGATCATATACGGAATGTCAGGTAATTCCAAGACTTCCGTAGTCGAGTGCCTGGAGACCAGAGGACAGGGGTCGAGCAATACGGTTGTTTCTTCCAAGGAACTTGCGGGAATCACATCCATGCAGGATGAGGCATTCATGGACTGCGATGATGTTGAGACGGTCAACCTCTCAGAGTCTTCGCTCCAATATGTGCCGGAGAGAGCATTTGCCGCAACTAACGGACTGTATCTTGTAGAACTGCCTACTTCGGTCAAGACTATCAAGAGAGATGCTTTCCTTGACAGTAATATCAAGCAGGTATCGATACCCGGTATGAATACGAATATTCAGGATGAATATGTATTCTCGCAAACGCAGTATAAAGATACGGACCATGCCAATAATCCGAGTGAATTCTATCAGGGATATCATTCGGAGGAGACGACCAAGAAGACTGATGTCGGAAAGGACGAGGTAAAGGATTCACGTAAGAATCCCTACGCCGATGCTACACGTACCGGCAAGGTTACCTTCAATACACCTGAAGGTTCGTTCGCCGAGCAGTATGCTGATGACCATTCATACATTCAGGCAACTGCAGCGGCTGTGACATATAAGGTTACGTTCAAGGATCCTGAGAATACGGGTGATGCACAGATACTTGAAGTACAGGATGTTGCATCCGGTGAATGTGCTCAGATACCGCGTGGCTGGAATCCCAATGCACACGACGGCAAGACCTTCCTCGGATGGGAGAGTTCGGCAAACGACAACGTATACACCGATACCGAAGTACCCACTGTTCCGATCACTGAGACCACTACATACAAGGCGCGTTACTCGGGCGGTACATGTACGGTTACCTTCATAGACAGGGATAATGCGGTCATAACCACCAAGGAGGTTACTTACGGTAATGATGTAACACCTCCTTCCGCACCTGAGGTGACCGGATATAAGTTTACTGGATGGGACAGATATCCTCTGAGTTCCGACGGTCTGACCAATATTGTAGAGGATACGACTTTCAAGGCCACTTATGAGAAAGAGGACTCCTTAGACGATAAGTGGAAAGTTGTCTTCTATAACTGGGATGATTCACCTGTCAGCACGCAGTACATATCCGACGGTGAAGCCGCTCAGACACCCGCTAATCCTTCGAGAGAGGGTTATACATTCACAGGCTGGAAGCCGGCAGACTTTACGAATATTACCAAGGATACCGACATTTACGCCCAGTTTGAGAAGAACGCTTCCGGCGGAGGCGGTGGCGGCGGTGGATCGTCATCCGGTAATTCTGGCGGAAACAAATCATCCTCCGGCAACAGCTCATCAGGTAACAGTTCGAATGCGAAGACGTATACCGTGACTGTTATCAACGGTAGCGGTTCCGGTACATATGCAGAAGGCTCTACTGTAGTCATAGCAGCCAATGAACCTGCGAAGGGTAAGGCGTTTGATAAGTGGACAACAGCAGATGTGAGTCTGGTTAGTACGTCATTATCTGCAACGTCGTTTAAGATGCCGGGCAAGAACGTTACTGTTACAGCGAATTATAAGGATGCTCCTTCATCCTCGTCGGGTACCGTCAAGTACGCAACCGGCAACAGCGGAAGACCGCCGGCAACCGGCAGGACCGCGACCGGATCCACCCAGGTACAGGTCAATAAGGGTGGCGTGAGCAATGTGGATCTTGCATCGGCTACGGTCAGAGGATCTACGGACAGCTTCATAGTCAAGGTTACAGAGACCAACGAAGCTACCAATCTGGTCGAGAATGCATTGAATAACAGATTCGGAGGTCTGGATGCACTTAAGTACTGGCCTTGCGATATAAGCCTCTATGACTCGACAGGCAATACCAAGATCACCGATACTACGGGTCTTACGGTTGAGATCACGCTGCCTATACCGGATGAACTCCGTCAGTATGGCGGAAATAACAAGGTGGCTGCTGTATCCAACGGACAGCTCGAGGATCTGGGTACGAGATTTAATACGGTCAACGGTACTCCTACAGTGACATTTACCGCGACCCACTTCTCACCTTATGTGATCTATGCGGATACGAATAACCTGGTTGCATCGGAGATGCTCGACGCATCACCCAAGACCGGTGATCCGATCCATCCGAAGTGGTTCCTGGCTATAGCACTTGCAGCCGGTTCGGTATTCATGTTCCTGAAGAAGGACAAGAAGCCTGCCGTAGCAGCAGCGTGACCGGATAACAGCATACTGGAATACAGAAATATACGGGAAGGGTGAACAACCCTTCCCGTTTTCTCTGAATAGTACCGTTACCGGGGTTATAACTGATTCTTGACTTAAATTGTATTATTGTATACAATCTTGACTATGAGTGATAATAATGACGTTAAAAAAGAAGTAACCGATAAATATTCTCTTCGTGGCCGTGTATATAACCGCCTGCGTGAGGACATCCTGAGCGGTAAACTCAAGGAGAATGAGGAGCTCAGAGAGATATCCATAGGTGAGGAACTCGGAGTCAGCCGTACACCGGTCAGAGAGGCTTTCAGACAGCTCGAACTGGAAGGACTGATCACGATAATTCCCAATAAGGGAGCTTTTGTGACCGGTATCACCGGCAAGGATGTGAAGGATATCTACATGATACGTTCTCATCTGGAAGGCCTGTGTGCCAGACTTGCATGTGATCATATCACCGATGAGCAGCTTGAGGAGATGGAGGAGAATATATACCTCGGTGAGTTTCATGCGTCTAAAGGGCATATGGACCAAATGGCGGAGCTTGATAACCGTTTCCATGACATTCTCTATGAAGCATGTGATTCCAAGATGCTCGAGAACTTGCTGAAGGATTATCATCAGTACGTACTTCGTATACGCAAGAAAACGCTGTCCACCAGCCGCGGTTCCGTATCTAACGAAGAGCACCGCGCGATCATGGAAGCTATCAAAGCGCATGACCATAAACAGGCCGAGAAACTCGCAAATAAGCATATCAACAATGCTTACCAGAATATGGTAGACAACGGACTGTATAATTTATACGGGAATCCCGAATAACCCCAGGATATAAAGGAGACTACTATGATAAACATGACCACCCCTCTCGTTGAGATGGACGGAGATGAGATGACCAGGATCCTGTGGCAGATGATCAAGGATGAACTGATCCTGCCATATATTGACCTTAAGACCGAATACTATGATCTGGGTCTCGAACACAGGAATGAGACCGATGATCAGGTCACTATAGATTCGGCAGAAGCTACGAAGCGTCTCGGTGTGGCTGTCAAGTGTGCCACGATCACACCGAATGCCGCGCGTATGGATGAGTATAAGCTTAAGTCCATGTGGAAGAGTCCTAACGGAACGATCAGAGCGGCTCTGGACGGCACAGTATTCAGAGCTCCGATCGTGGTGAAGGGGATCGAACCCTGCGTACGTAACTGGAAGAAGCCCATTACACTCGCGCGTCATGCTTATGGCGATGTATATAAGAATGTGGAGATCCGTGTTCCCGGTGCAGGCAGGGCTGAACTGGTATATACCGGTGAAGACGGAACTGAGATCCGTGAAACCATTCAGGACTTCAAAGGCCCCGGCGTGATCCAGGGTATGCATAACACAGATGCTTCCATCACCAGTTTTGCACATGCATGCTTCAAGTATGCCATCGATACGAAGCAGGACCTGTGGTTCTCGACCAAGGATACCATATCGAAGAAATATGATCACAGATTCAAGGATATATTCCAGGATCTGTATGATAACGAATACAGGGATAAGTTCGAAGAGATAGGCATCACCTATTTCTATACACTCATAGATGATGCGGTAGCCAGAGTCATGAAAAGCAAGGGCGGATTCATCTGGGCCTGCAAGAACTATGACGGCGATGTCATGAGTGATATGGTTTCATCTGCCTTCGGTTCACTGGCCATGATGACATCCGTACTGGTCAGCCCCAGCGGCGTATATGAG
>JAEEGL012413634.1_pt1 | contig 34319 bp, 16 predicted proteins | sample 9134231 | NCBI WGS metagenome assembly JAEEGL01 (sample SAMN16246548, study PRJNA631951) | gut metagenome | biome: gut microbiome; feature: rumen; material: fiber-attached | host: Bos | place: Iran: Karaj | collected 2018-10
ACAGGACGCCCAAATGAAATAAACGCCCTCTGTATATCTTACAGAGGGCGTCCTGTTTGGAAAAATTTGGGTTAAAAGTCTTTGGAAGGGGGATCGGGGGGAGAACCTTTCCTCAGAAAGGTTTCCCACGATAAGTCCCATATATACTTCTTTACGAGTGCCGCACATAAACCGTACTCTTATTTTGTTGATAGCCGTTGTATAAGCTTTATTAATGGAATAAAGCGTTAACTTTGCTGCAGCATATCAGCCGACAGTGGTTATCCTTTCAGCATAGCTTTCCGGGAAACTCTTTAGCAGGCCAAGAAGGAACTTCTGTATCGTTACGGCGTCGTTGGTGGTGATACCGCCGCCTGCTTCATATACATCGCCGTTGAATTTGCCCTTTTCCGTCAGCTGATACTTGTTTGGGTTAGCAAGTGACTGCATGATGATTACAGCGTCGCCCATGTCGATATTGTCGTCGCCGTTTGCATCGCCCCACTTGGTTACCTTGGAATCAAGAACTGCCTTTGGATCCTGAGTTGTTGCGGGAACAGTAGTTACGGGAGCAGTTGTTGTTACCGTTGTGGTAGTTGTTGAAGATGTTGTCGTAGTCTCTGTAGTTGTGGTAGTGGTGGTCGTTGTTGTAGTAGTTGTAGTTGTCGTTGTCGTTACAACAGGACCGTCTATCTGAGTTCCCGACTTGGCAACAATAGCTTCGTCGATAGTGAAATCATCTGTGCCTTCCTCTGTTTCAACATAGAGGATATATCCCGAACCCTCAGGCAGCTTATAGCCCGGATTTGCAAGCTGTACATAACCGCCTGAGGACTCGCCGCTTGCAATATGATCGTACTTTGTTTCTCCGGCTGAATCCTTGTACTCAAGTGAGAGCATAAGGTTGCCTGTGCCGCTTGCCGCAACACTGAAGCTGTAGGTCTCGCCGGCCTTGAAGGTAAGTGAATCGAGAGACTTCAGAGCGCCGTGCCATGCACTGGTCCTGCCTGAAATTGTGAGAGCTTTGCTGCCCTTGTAAGCAGTGCCGCCTGTAGTGACTGTAGCACCGCCTCTGCCTTCCCAGCCATTGCTGTCGTCTTCAAATGTATCGTGATAGTAGTAGCCGTTCTCATCGGGCTCTATCGGCTCGGGAGGTACGGGATCCTTGCCGCCCTCAAAGCCCTTGCCGTCGCTTTCAAGCCCTACAACGAAAGTAGTAACGCTGTTTGCGGGGAGCTGAGCGGTGAATGATGAGCCGCTTGCAGAGATACCGCTTATCTTTGCGATATTCTCACTGCCTGATGTTCTGTAGCTCTCTACGCCTGTTACTGTTCTGTTGCTGAGGGTAAACTGCTGTGAAACAGCTCCGCTTCCCTTATTGATAGCGACTACTGTTGCCTGTGTATCACTGTGCTTATAAGCTGATACGAGTATGTTAGTATTGGGCTGCTCGGTAGCGTCGATACGAACATCACCGGGGCGCACCCACTTTGAGAACTGAGCCATTGCGTAGCCGCGCTTTGATATCTTGCCCGTATCCCACATGGGACTGTACTGACGGCGGATGTACCACCATACATAAGCGTTCATATTGCCGACAACAAGAGCGTTATGTATGTTTTCCGATACCTGGACGGCTTCGGGCCATCTGTCCGCAGAGTTGTTATCGCTGTTCGGAACGTATACCTCTGTCATCCATATTTCCTTGCCGCAGTTTTCAAGGGCGGGGAAGTCCATCTGGCTGCGCTGTGTGCCGTAGAAGTGAGTACCGAACATATCGCAGTTTGCCATAGCCTTTGAGTTGTTGAGAATAGCGTTGTAGTAATCCTTGCTGTAGCTGAAGCTTTCCGGCGACATCATCTTTGTGTTGGTGCCTGCTGTAACAGTCTTGCCGTAGTTTGCAAGGAAGTCAGCACAGCGGTCGGGAGCCCAGTATGTCCACTCGCCTGACCAGTCGGGCTCATTCTGTACAGATATTGAATTGAGCTCTACACCCTGACCGTTGCAGTATTTGATAAAATCATTAAGATGCTGAGCGTACTGTGCTTCAGAGCCGTTCTTGAGAACGTACTGACCGCCTCTCGGACCGCCAGAGCCGTTCTGACGCATAGAAGCAGGAGGGTTCCATGGAGTGGCAAATACAGTAGCGCCAAGCTTCTGAGCTCTCTGAGCAGTGGGTATAGCGTTTTTCCATGCGTTCCTGTCATCGCTTACGAAGATACGGAGAATAGTGAGACCAAGCTCGTCTGGTCCGTTTCCGAAAGCCGTCTGGACCTGCGCCTCGGTCATATCTCCGGGTGCGCCGTTCTGAACGTTGTAGCTCTGCCATTCGGGGTGGTTCATACCTCCGAATCCGCGTATAGTCTGATACTCCTTATTGGTGTTGATGGTGCAGGCGCCTGCAGCGTCTGCTTCAAGTGAAGGAGCAGGGAACATATTCGCTGTTGAGAACAGCATTGCTCCTGCAACGACTGCTGAAAAAGCAGATCTGAATTTTCTGGTTAACTTCATTTTAGTACCCCCTTGAGCTGCTATGATACGACATAACAACTCGAATATTATTTAATGTAATAATAACTCATATTATTCAATCTGTAAACTCATAATATGTAACAAAAGTGGATAAAATGAAGAAGTTGTGTATATTCTTTGAATGCACGATAGGACATGTTTAAAAAGAAATAACATATTGTGCACATTGTAATACAAAAAATCTCCTGCGGCAGGCAATTGCCACAGGAGACTTTTTATATAATATGTTTTCTATTATCAGAATCTGAGAGCTGAACGGATTATTTCAAATCTCTTTACGAGGAAGTCAACAACGGAGATGTTGCCGCCGCCGAAGAAGCCTCCGCCGCCTCCGCCGAAGCCGAAGCCGCCGCCGAAGCCGCCTCCGCCGCCGCCCCACTGCATTCCGCCGCCGCCGAAGCCGCCCTGGAATTCCCAGCTGCCGCCTACAGTGGTCTCATCGTCATTCTGAGGTTCGTCGGAATTCATCTGGAAGCCGCCGAAGTTAAAGCCGCCCTGCTGGCCGCCCATGTTCCAGCCGCCTTGCTGCTGACCGCCCTGCTGCTGACCCATGTCCCAGCCGCCTTGCTGCTGACCGCCCTGCTGGCCGCCCATGTTCCAGCCGCCCTGCTGCTGACCGCCGTTGCTGCTGGTCTGGAGACCGTTAGCGCTCTTTGCGGTGTTGGAGTCAAACTGATCAACTGTGAATTCAAATCTCGGATCAGCCTGAACGTGTGAACGGATATTCTTAGCATAGTTGCCGATATACTGCTCGGGATTGCTGTAGAGGTTAAGGATCTCCTTAACGTAGCCTACATACATCTCATAGTACTCCTGAACCTGAAGGAGCTTTGCAAGAGGACGATCTGTAACTGTTGCCTGATAGAGGCTGGTGGTGATATCTGAGTTTACAGAATCTGCACCGCCCATGAAGTTACCCATAGCAAGGTTGTAGTCCCAGCCTACGAAATAAGCCTTGCCGCCTGTATAGATGAGGTAATAGTTATGAGCGAGTGATCCGTTGTAGCTGTCATAGTTGCAGAAGATAGAGTTTACTGCGAAGCCCTTGAGGAAGCTTGGTACGTCGATAACGTCCTCGATGAACTTGTAGTTTGTGGAAGAAAGCTTGTTGATAGCTGTCTTTATATCCTGAATATGTGAGAAGTTGTCATCTATACCGAACTTAACGTCGAAGTTGTCAAGAGGCATCTTCTCTGTGAATGAACAGTAGCCGTCGCCGCCGAAGCCGAAGCCTCCGCCGCCGCCGTTTTTCTCGGTAGCCTTGTACATTACCGTATCATCGGCAATGCCGTAGCGCTCTGCAAGTGTGTCGCCCGGCTGCTCTGCAAGGAGATAGAAGCTGTAGAGCTTGCCGTTGAGGTACATATCTGTATGAGCTGCATGAGGTGCAACGCCGTTTACTTCATACATAGCATTATAGCAGAGGATATCTCTGAGACATGAAGGGTCTGAGAGCATGTTGTTCATGCAGAACTCGGTAAGTCCGTGATAGTTGTTGTTCTTGTCGTACTTGTCGAGCTTGAGACGGAGACTGTACTTGCCGTTCTTGGCCATCATAAGTGAGCTGTTGCCCTTTGTTCTGATGGCGACGTTCTTAATAGTCTCTCCGTCGATGGTAACGTCGCAGGGAGTCCATTCTTCCTTGCTTGCGTTATTCATCATGTTCTGCCATGTGCTCTCGTTCATCTGAACGTCGATCTTGTGGATCGTCTGCTGGCTGAAGAGACCCTCATAGAGCTGCTCTTCGTTCTCCATATCGTTGTTTACATCGGTGAACCTGGCGGGAGTGCCTGCCTTGAAAGTGCTGCCGCTGCTGTGCTTCATCTTTATACCGCCTGCGAATACCTTGAATTCGCCTGAAGCAAGTGAAGGTGAAGAAACGATAGCGTACTTGAACTTCTTGGGAGTGTTATGCTCGATTATTACCTTGTTTGAAGTATCGGTAACAGTGATCGGATTATTCTTTGCCCACTCCTTGGTGAAGTCGAGGATCATTGTAGCCTGCTCTGTAGACTTGATAGTCTCGCACTGGTTGTCCTTGGCTGCAACGATAACATTTCCTCCAGAGATATTGACGTTGCCGACTGCAGTGAGACCCTTGTCGCCGAATGCAGCGATATCACCGCCCGAGATAGTGATGTCCGTCTCAGCCTGAACAGCGTCCTTGCTTGCCTTGATAACGAGAGTACCGCCTTCTATGGAAACAGCGCCCTTTGAAGACTTGATGCCGTCGCCCTTTGAAACGATATTGATAGTGCCTCCCTTGACTGTTACGGAGCCCTTGCCCTTTACAGTGTCAGGAGTAGCTTCCGTGTCCTCGCTGAGTGTATTGATATTGAGTATACCACCTGTGAGCTTGAGGTCGTTATTGCAAACGACAGCAGGCTGTACGTTGGCGTTGATAGTGAGAGTACCTGTGCCGTTGTCACCGCCCTTGATAGTAAGGTCGTCCTTAGCCTCGAGAACAGCGCTTTCGAGCTCGTCGCCGGCATAAGCTGTTGTGCCGTCGGAGATAACGTTCTCAGTTCCGTCAGCTATGGTGATAGATGTCTTGTCAGCGTTCTTTACAAGTATAGCGGGAGCGCTCTTGCCTGTGATGTTAACGCCGTTAAATACGAGCTTGACAGTATCGGGATCAGCCTTTTCGTCGGGGACCTCAACATAGATCTGTCCGTCTGTGAGAGTACCGTCGATAGTATATGTACCCGAGTGCGAGATAGTTACCTTTGAGCCGTTTGCAGTTGCATACTTGCCCTCTACAGTGATAGAGGAGCCCTTGAGGTGGATAATTGTGTTAACGTCCTCCTGAGGAACTGTATTAACAGGCTTTGTGGTAGTTGTTTCGCTGCCCTGTCCGTTGTTGCCGGTCGTGGTCGTTGCAGGACCCGAGCCCTCCTTGTATGAGTCAGGAAGAGTCTTTACATTTCCTAAAAGATAATTCTGTATAACGAGAGCATCGTTTGTAGTTACACCATTACCGTTTTCACATACATCAGCGAGGTTGAGACCTTTCTGAGTGATGTGCTTGGCATCTGTACCTGTAAGTCCGTATTTTCCGGGATTAGCAAGTGACTGCATTATAAGAACAGCGTCGGACATATCTACAGTACCGTCGCAGTTCGCGTCGCCGTAGAGATCGTCCGCAGCAGCTGCCGTTGCAGCCGAAGCAGTGCCGAGCACCAGTGCTGACAGGAGACCTGCCAGTAAATGCTTCTTTCTCATTTGAATCATTCCTCCTATAATATAGATAATGAGATTATGTCGCTATCTGATAGTTACATAATAATGAACAAAGCTTAAAATAATCTTAAACTTATCTTAAATTAGGTGTTTTTGCCCTTTGTTTATTGGTGAAAACGTATATAATTAAAATATGATTGCATGAAAAATAAAAATAGCATAAGCTTTTGCTTATGCTATTGTTTAAGTGAGTCAATACTTTAATATTATTCGGCTACTCCCTGCATGGTCAGCATATACTGCTCGCCGTCTTCGTTCAGGCCGTTACCGATATAGACCTTTGTTATTCGCAGTTCTTTCATTTTAAAAGTATTGTCGGCGCATTTTATTCTCATGGTTTCGTGGAGGAACCTGCGTCTTGCTTCTGCCATTCTCTCTCGGAGGGTAGAAGGATCAATAAAGCTGTAGTACTTATCCTTGTCATCGGGGTATACTTCCTCCTCCGCAAACTTAATAACCGATTCGGTGAGCGGAAGACTTGAATAATCGGAAGAAAATGCAAGCTTTGAGTAAACTCTTGCAATAACCCGGTTCTTTGCGGGATCCATAATGGTAATATGGTCGAATGTATCTATAAGAGCCCGGCTGTAGGTGTCGAACATCTCGTTTGAAGTCATCTCCACGTCGCTGCCGTAGGTCTGAATGCTTACTGCAAGCATGAACTTCTTGTCCGTCTGAGCTATGCATTTGGTAAAATATGTGAAGTAGATACCGTTTATAAAGTGATCCTCTTTTATGACGTTGCCTGTCTTTATTGAGGACTGTATCTGCTCGTCCATATTTGGATAGTAAGCCGCCTTGGTTTCGTTTATGGTCTTTACCAGTGCGTCGGAGGAGGGGAAACCTATCTTCTGCAGATTGGTCTCGTAAGCCTGATTGCGGTAGAGCAGCTCCACGGTGGGGCCTGTCTGCTCTATAAGGGCAAGAGGCGCCGAGTTTTCACGTACAAAGCCGTAATCACCGTTTTCAGCCTCGATAAAGTCGTTTTCGTTGAGAGGATCGGGACTGAGGAAATTGATCTGTCCCACCTCGTTCCAGTAATGGTGCTCGTCGGGGTCTTCCACCTTGAAGCCTGTCTCGGAGAGGTACTGTATGTACAGCGAACCGTCCATAGGCTTGGCATAGTAGTAGCCCTGAAGCATTTCACAGCCGATATTGCGCAGGAAAGTCTTCTGCTCCTTGGTCTCAACGCCCTCGGCAAGAGTGTGTATGCCGATAGCCTTTGCCATATTGACTACAGAAGCAAGTATCTTCTTTGAGCGTGAACCTATATCGCTGAGAAAGCGCATATCTATTTTCAGTACGTCGAAGCTGTAGTCCTTGAGGACATTCAGCGACGAGTAGCCGCTGCCGAAGTCGTCCATGAATATTGCGAAGCCCGCATCGTGGAAACTGTCGAAGATACGGCGGAAATAAGCTGTGTTGTCAAGCATTACGCTTTCTGTTATCTCTATATGTATAGCCTTTGAAGGCACATTGTACTTTCTGAGGATATCCGAAATGGCTTTCAGCATATCGATCTCGTCAAAGTCGAGACGGGAAAGATTGATCGAGAACGGGTGAAGCGGCAGTCCCTTTTCCCTCATATCGCTGTAGGTGATACAGATATTTTCAAGTATGTACAGGTCAAGCTTGTGAATAAGCCTGTACTTTTCAAGTACATTTATAAATAGAAAAGGCGAGAGGAGACCCATGACGGGATCGTGCCAGCGAGCGAGAGCCTCGACGCTGCAGATTTTCTCGGTAAGAGTTCGGATAACGGGCTGATAATATGCGCGGATTGACCCGTTTGCGAGCGCACTGTCAAAGTTGTCAACAATAAACTGTTCATCGATATGCAGCATATCCACACCCCTTTGTATATAGTATAGGGAATATTGTCAGAATTGCCAAAACCCTGTTTACATATAAGAGTATAACACATTCCAAATAAAAAAGTCAATGTATAATGTGAAAATTTATGAATTATTAAAATTTGGAAAAGACTGGAAGTACCAATGTGGTCTGACCTATTGTTTAAAATTCTTTACTGCTGTTGATATCATGATTTTTGTATACTAAATGTAATAATTTGATTGTGCTGAAAGTATATGAGAAGTACTGCTCTTTGTGTAAAATGCTGAAAAATTTTGAGAAAATATGAACTTTTTGACGTGATATTGACATTTCCATTAAAACAAGTTATAATATGATTGTAAACAAAAAGTATAACGCAGAGACACAAACAGGAGGCAGCCGCGGAGCCGATTTCCACGGAAAATTTATTATGAAAGGAAAATGACTTATGATGAAAACTAATAATAAGAAAAAAGGTAGTACAGCTAAGAAGCTTTTACCGGCTACTATGATGCTTGCGGTTTCTGCTTCAATGCTTGCAACATCCACTTACGCATGGTTCACAATGAGCCGTGAGGTTGAGGTGCAGAACATTCAGTTAGTTGCTACGACACCTGAAGATATTCAGATTTCTCTTGGTGCGATTGGCAGCTCAGCTCAAGGAACATCACTTGCAGAAAGTACAGGATATCTTACTGTATCAGAGGGGGCTGTTTCAGCACCTGCAACCAATTATGACTGGTCTAATACTGCGGATATTTCACATTATTACTCGTTTGGAAAACTGATTCCTGCTTCTTCTAATACGGGTGCAAGTATTTTCTTTACACCTGATTCAAATGGTGTAGGTAAAACATTGAAAACTGATGCGAAATTCTATACTGCTGTAGCTGGAACAACAAAGACTGTTGAATCAGCAGTTGGTGGAACAGGCAGTAATACACTTAATGCCACTTCTCATGTTAATATTGCATCTGATACATGGGCTGCGGGTACAACAGCCGGCACAGATTATACAAAGTCTATTGCTTGGAATACCACAAAGGATGATGGCTACTACATTGATATCCCAGTATGGTTCAGAACATCAAGCGTAGATGGTGCGCAGCTTAGTGTTGTAGCTGCTGTGTATGATAACACAACTACTCCTAGCTATGGAACTAACGATGTTGCTACTGCTGATAGTAAGGAACTGTACAAGGCGGTTCGTGTAGCAGTTCTTAACGCTGATGGATCAGCGGCAACAACAAACAATACAATTCCAGTTAAAGATGGTGGTGCTGGTGCTACATCTGGCACATATGCTGGCAATTCTATTCTTGATTGGTATAATAGAACAGGTCAAACAGGCGCAATTAGTGCGGTAGATTCGCAGGGTGCAACAACTGCTACATATTCGGCAGTAACTGCAATGACGGACGGAACTGCGGTTATTGATCTTACTGCTGCGGATAATAAGGGCACTGGAACTGATTATGGTGCTGGCAAACAATACATCATTCGTGTATGGCTCGAAGGTGAAGATCCAGACTGCTACAATGAGACTGCTGGACAGGATTGGTCGATTAGCTTGAAATTCAATAACGAGACAACAAATCCTACTCCCTAATCACTAACAACTGATTGCTAATCACTTGATACAGGTGCATAATAAATAATAAAAATCACTCCCTCTCATATATTCCTCCAATATATAGGTCGGTTTAAACCTTAAAATGATAATGAACTCAAAAAGGCGATGGCATGAGAGATTCATGATAGAAGTTTCATCATAGGCTGTAAACCTCCTAATAAAGTTTCCCCTCCCTCTTCCGGGAGGGGATTACTTTTGATACCTATATGTTATTTTTATGTAGGATAATACCGATAGTTTATTATGTATAAACTGCGAATTTTCAGTGAAAATGCTTGAAATTACGTTTGTTTTATGTTATAATATATATTGAAAAGATGTAAGGTTTTTACATAGAGTATTTGCGTGCGCAAAAGTCGTAAGTGAAAGTGTTTGATGTCCCGGTCAGTGAGCCTGTGCACAAACAGCTGCCGCTGTGTATGGTGCGTCATCATTGCTTCGGAGCAGGTGCGGTACATCACTCTGTGCCGTCCCTGTCCGAACAGTTTTCCGCTTGCGCTTGCCTGCAAATACAGCTACTGCTTTATTTGAAGCTGAATTGCCATACGGAGGTGAGGCGTTTGAAAAAACTGAATAATGCGGAGCCCCCTCCCGCCAACGAGAACCTGCGAAAACGCCGGAACTCTCTTATCAAGATCGGCGCCGTTATGGTCCTCGCCTTTATTGTATGGGTGTTCAGCTCTATTGCGTGGTTTACCATGAGCAGAGAGGTCGATAGTAAGGATGTTCAGTTAAACGGAAGTGACAATTATTTTGAAATCAAGACTACCGGACAAGCTGGATTATATGATGCCTATATCTCACGTGCAGACTCAAACTATTCAAATGATTTGCAGAGTTCAAATGCACATCAGAAAATCACATGGCATCTGACAAAAGGAAACAGTGATACAGACGGCAACATGAATAATCTTTACACAGATGATGGTGTTCCGGATCTTGATGAGATTACTAAGCTTGATTCCTCCGTTTATGGATTAAGTCCAGGAGATTACGGCACGCTCAGGTTTACTATCGTTCCTAAAACAGATGTTTCTTTTTCGGTAAAGATAAATACGGATATGACCTGTTTTAAAACAGAGTATTATGAATCAGGAGATAATTTTGGATACCAAAAAGATGTTTTTACGGAAATAACTGATAATTCAAGTAATCATGCTGTTCTTGAATATGCACATAGCCATATTGCTTTTTTCTATTCGGCAGATGAAGATAATGACAATAATTCTGAACTTCATCTTATTAAAAACGGATCATTTATCATTTCAGATATATCAGAAGAAACTGATGTGACGATATATTGGGTATGGGCCAAAAACCTGATAAATATAATTGATGCAAATGTCGATGGTCTGGATCAGAATGGTGCTTCTGAATTGAGAAATCAGTTTTTTGTGAATCCGGGATCGTTTTTGGAGGATATCAGCGGAACAACTGATTTTAGTTCGATTACTGTTGACAGTGACTCTGAAACCTTTGATGAAGATGTTTCAGGGCTGGTTGAATACTTGACATCGATAGTAAATAAATCTGAATATAACGGGTATAAAACAATGTATAATAATGCCGATCAAACGATCGGGGATAAAGTCGGATATGTCATGTTTACAATGACCGCAGACTTGAAAAATGATTAATATGAATCGAGGTGAGCGACCGTGAACGAAAAAAAATGGATGAATAAGTTTGGAAATCTTTCGACATCAAAAAAAATACAGCTCATTTCAGCCTGTTTATTAAGCATTTCAATTATGGTGGCTCTTCCTGTTTATGCATGGTTCACAAATGTGAGACAGGCATCAACTGTTGCTAAGATCAATTCTCCTGCAAAGCTCTCAATAAAAGCTGGCAAAGCGGAGGACATTGTGCAATTCAAACTGTCCGGAATCGATGTCGGAGATGATGAAACCGCTGGTTCCAGGGATTTTGTCTTCTGTGTTGAGGGCGAGGATATTTCAAGCTATAATCTTCAGCTTGCACATACAACAAATATAGATTTTACATATACTTTATACAAGGCACATACAGATCCGAATGGCGATGCAATTTACACTGATTCAGAAGGTCATATTCAAAAATATAAGAAAGGCTTTGAATTTACAACGACTTACGGAGATTATATCAATAAGGATACAGATGGAGCGTCCGGAAGAAAGATCGGGAATGATGAGTACACTCTCAAAAGCTATGATAATGATGAGCAAAAGCAAAAATTTGCAGAACCATTGTATTGGCAGACTAAAAGTCCGATTGATGCGAACGATAATGATAATAACATTCCTTGCAATGAGTATAATTCTCTATATAATGTGACAGATGACAAGAAATTTCTGAATTTTTATGTGCTTAATGTCAGTTGGGCAGCAGGTGCTGTAACAAATGATAAGGAAACTGATATACTGTATATTACCGCACAAGTAGGTTGAATTTTTATCAAAAATTCCATGATTATTATGGCTACATGAAAGGGGGCATAGCAGTGAAAAATATGAAGATGTACTGGACTAAGATAAATAAATATTGGATAACAATATGGTTAGCGATCATTGTTATTACCGTTACATCTATAGTATCATATGCTGCTTATACTCGTGTAACTGTAGCAAAGCGAGTGATTTCTACTGGTGAAGGTGCAGGATTTCCGTTTGGCTCTGACCTGATGAGCAGTACTGTAAAGAAAATAAAACGTATGCCGTTTTCTGATCAGAATGATACGCCGGATATTCCTTTAAATATCTTTAACTATCCTTATCCGAGAAGATCGTCTTGCGGTCGTGACGATACCATTTATGACCTGACCGTGACTCTCGGAACATTAGATGATTTAAATAATTTTTCTCCTTTAACGGGAACCGACATTACAGATCTTGGAACAGGATATGTTGTTGTAGAAGAACAGGGGCAGCAAAGAAGCTATACATTCGGTTCCGATAACAAAATCACCCACACTTTTTCAAATTGTTCTATAACAGGCGGAAATTTTAATTCGAATCTTTTTACAATGAAATTCGATCCGGCAGAATTAACTGCTGAAATACCGAAAGGTTACTGCATGAAAATGGAAGCAATTCCGGGAGACAGCGAGCTTCCTTCTTTGACAGGCTATGTGCTTGTTCGATATATCAGAACTGCTGACAGTGGATGGTCCGGAGAGCTGGAGGAACTAACTGCTGATACAGATTATGATGCTTATAATTATGTCATTAAGGGATCGGGTAAAGGCAATTTTACATTCAAATGGAATGCAAGCAAGGTCGCAATCAATCAGCAGTTCTTGCAAAACAGTGATGTCAAGTTTCTTGTCAATGGTACGCCGATATCAGGAAATCCGAGTTTTAAAGAAAATGACATTTCACTGGATGGGGATGGTTTCAGATCGTTGACAATTATTGTGGATTCCTCTAAAACCAGCCGATATGATGTGCAATTCTACAAAGTGAACAATACTATAGGTGGCGCATCGGGTTATGCCACTTCTGATATAGCCGGTTATATTCCCAGGAGTACGGCCTGGACTTCATCATAATAGAAAGGAGAGTTGATTAGATGAAAAAAAGATTGTTAGTTAAAAAAATTACTGCAGTTATGTTGGCGATAGTTATGATTGCTTCTAATCTATACTTTCCTGAGATAAAAGACGTACTCGATGATTTGCATATTCATAGCTTTTTCAATCTTTTTCATTCTGATTCTGATGTCGTACATGCAGTGATTGATAATACAACTGCAAACAAAGTGGAGACTATTGGCTCGCTTGAGGAGTTGTATGAATTTTCTAATAAGTATGCGAATAATGATGATCGATATCAGGATGGCATTTGGAGATTGAACATTACTACAGCAGATGAGCTTATTCTTGAAGAAAACCATGTGTTTAATGAGGGGGAAGATAACGAAAAAACACTGAGCTATATTCCTCTCGGCACTGATGAAAAGCCGTTTCGTGGTGTTGTATCTGTAACAAAATCGATAAACAATGACTTTGTTCTTAAAGAAAGTGTTCCGTTCTTTAATTGTGTTTATGATTCAGTTGAAATTATGCGCATCGGTACATCTGATAGACTTCAAGTGAACATCATTCGTAATAGTTCTGCAACTACATCGGAGAACCAGCCCCTGTTTGCCAGAAAAGTCTCTCATGATACTGCAACAGGCAGTTCATCGGCTGTATGGAAGATTTTCTGCACTGGATCTTATGATTATTCAGGTCTGATAGGAGAAATGAATAATTCTGCATCTGTGAATATTGAGCTGAATAACGCTTGCTCCGGAAACATTGTTTCCAGTGGAAATGTTGGTCTGCTCTGCGGAAAAATGAATGTTAATTCTGTGATTAACGCTGTAATAACCGCAGGTTCAACTGAAAATTATAACGTAACGTCCGGTGGGGGATCGGCAGGCGGTCTGGTCGGAGAAATGGAAGAGGGGGCATCTCTTTATTTCACAGTTCCAACAACCAATGATACACCAGCATTTAATGTATCAACTGCAAAAACGATTACGGCAGGAACGACTGGTACTACATATGCCGGTGGAATTGTAGGAAAAAATAATGGTGCCTCAGTTAATATCAGACGTGTATCCGGTTCTCATCAAGAACCAACCGGTGAAGTAGACGAGAATGATGACCCGATTATGGCTACAGTGACTGACTATGCATATGTTCCGTATACAGCTAAGGGAACTATCACTGCTGCTACTGCTGCCGGAGGAATTTTCGGCTATTATAAAGCAACAGCTGATACCGATTTGACTGATCGATATTCTGTAGGTGTGTCTGATGCACCATGTAATGTTAGTGCGACTTATGCCGGCGGATATGTTGGACAGCTTGAGGGCGGTGCTTACAACACTGTTTTTGACGGAACAGCTTCTTCCAGAGTGGATGTAAATGTGGCTTGTACGGGAAGCACACAGTATTTTGGCGGTCTCGTTGGACGCTATTCTTCATCAGATCTGCGCAAGAAGTTTGAAATAAAATATACTGATATCAAGGTGGCAAGCAGTGGTTTTTCAGGAACCTCTGCTTACGGCGGCGTAATCGGTGCAATTGGAAGCGGAGAGAATGATTCTGCTGCATATGTTCTGATTGACAATATTACCGTTAACTCAACCACCGGTTATGATAAAGCAAGTAGTTTTGGCGGAGTGATCGGAGATGCCGGTGCAAAAGGCTCTCTCATTGATTGCGGTAGTGTGACAATTACAACTGGCGGTGCCTTTACTGGCGGCGGTATTGTCGGCAAACTCTCTAAGGGCGTATTGCGCCTTAGTGGAATTATGGATTTGTATGGTGCTGAATGCGGTACTGCAAGCACTACAAACGGACAGATCGTTGGTGAGCGCGGAGATGCACTGGTATACGCTCTTGGAACCGGCGAGGATACAGCCGCTGTATACGGCAGCGGCTGGGGCTTTGTGCGCTCTGAAAATGATGCGGATGCAGATGATATTGGAACTTGGGGCGAAGTCGTTAGACTTTCAGATATGGAAGACTCAACTATCGGTATTGTAGCATTTAATTCATCGGATCATACTATAACCGTTAACAATGCTGTTACTGATATTACCACGGTACGTGATTTTGTTAAGACGGCGCTGAATATGCAATTAAATAATGGTGGCCTTGGTGCGTTGCAGTTTTCTGACACTACAAATACTTCGACCAATTTACTGAAGAATAAAAATTTAACTATTAGCGGTTCGATTTTACTTGATGGTACAGGCATAACCGGTTTTATGCGTGATGGAGATACCGCAGCAAGTGTTGGAAAATTTACCGGAAAACTGACCGGCAGCAATTCGGCATTTGTAAAGCTGGCAGTTGGTGAACGCTACGGCCTTGTCAGATCAGACGGAACTACTGTTTTTCGTGATGAAGCCGGTGCAACAGCTGTAGCAGGAAAAGGCAGAGGTGCGATATATGCACACTGTTATCATGGCTTGTTTGCGCGAACCGGAGATACGGCAACAATTGAATCCGTAAAAGTTTGCGGCAGCATGAATCTGAATCTCATTTCTGATGACAGTTATGTAGGCGGCGTTGCTGCTGAGGTAACGAGTGGTATTGAACTGAGCGGAGTAAATGCTGAAGAAACGATCAATTATAAATATATCAGCGGTGAACGGCACTATGTGGGCGGTTTGATCGGTGCTGTCAGCTCAGGTAATCCCTCAAACAAAAACATTGTAATTGGCAAGACAAGTACAGGCAGCGCAATTAAAATTATGCCTTCGATCAATGTTACCGGTTCATTGGTGACAAATGATGAAACTAATAATAAACAGTGCATCGGCGGTGCTATTGGTGCTGTTCTCTCTACAAGTTCATTTAACGTTTCTGTCAGTGATGCAACTTTGGCTGCAAAAATTGATGCGAGCGCTGCAACGGGCTGCGCTAATGCTGGCATTGCAGGACTTATTTGCAATTTTGCATTTAAGGGTGCAGGTGCGAATGACGATACAAGAACACTGAACATAACAGGTGTTACTGTTGCCGGTACAGAAATCAGGAACAAAGCTGTAAATACTTCCGGCGGTATTCTTGGTTACAGGTGGTTCAATACGAATGTCAACTTCAGCGGCGTGGCTTTAGATACGACTGTTAATGAACTGGATACAACAGCGATCCATGTAGGTGGATTGGTTTACACGGCCACAGGACATTGGAATATTCCGTCAGGTGGTCTTACAATCAATAAGATTAAAATCACAAAAACACCAACATCGCTTGGCGTAATAGTTCATGACGGTCATTATACCCCCTCAAGCGGATCACCGTCCGGTCTTTTCATGGAACTTGAAGCAGCAGACAGCTATACACTAAAAACCGGTCAAATGATCCCCGAACCGACCGGAACCTATGACGAACTGTGTGCTTATTTATCCAAGGACAGCTCCACAATCCTGAAAAACGGAACCAGCGGCGTTATCTCTTATCACACAAAAGCAGTAGGTACTGTTGCTGCCGGCACATTCTCTATGGATGAAACCAATTGCAATAGTTATCAGAATATTTACCATTCTTCAAAGGTGAATCCGAATTCCCGATACTATTATAATCTTGACGGAACCAACCGTACAGCTTCCTCTGCTGATAATTGGAAACTGTTGTCATGGAGCGTCAATCGTTATGCCGCAGCGAACATAAAAAAATACTTTGCAAACCGTTTTTCAAGAACTGGTGAAAACGATTTGATTACCGGCACTTTTGATATGGTGAATATCTCCTATTACCCCATTGATATCGGCACAAATGTTGATCTTGGAGATGTTACGGTAAAGTTTTATAATGATAAAATTGAAACAACAGAGAATCTGGGCAGCAATATAAAAAAGACACGTGATAATGATAGTGGAGTAGGGAAAAGCCAGCAATATCTGATGCATTGCGGCTTATTTAAAAATGTTACTGCAACTATCAATGCGTCCGGGAACATACATCTGCAGGGCAATGTCGGAAATAATGCGACATACACGGGTGCTTTGATCTGCGGCACCTTATCAGGTTCATTAAATACAGATAAATCCAAAGAAGTTGTTCTGGAAGGAATTACACTCAGTGACAAAAACGGCTTCTTACTCATAAATAAAATCAATTCTGCAACAGATAAGACACAGGCTAACCTTCACCTTTATGGTGTACGTGTTGGAGAAAGCGGTCAATCTCAGACAGAAACCACATATTCCTCTGCAAATTGTACAAGTGGTGTTGCAAGCAGCCTGATTGGTACGGTTACAGGCTATAATATTACTCTCGATTTTGAGAAAATCAAGCTTGATGCCCGAAAAGTATCTGCAGCTGATGGCAATTTTTATGGTACTGACAAGTCGATTTTTACCAATGCAACTTTGATTGATACGATTGACATTGATGCAAACTCAGTTGCAAAATACTACTATAAATATGCAGAAGACTGGGGCGGTAATACCGCACAACACAAAGTTACATACGGACAGGAAATAAATGATTCTGTTAAGAATTCAGGAAAGCAGCGAAAGTATTATGCAACCGGCAGTGAAACAAAATACTACACCCGTCCTGACAACGACCCTGATAGTAATCTGATTTACAATGCGCAATATAGCGCATTTAGCACCAACTATCTTCCCTATGTGAAGAACTTCAATGTTTCTCTTGCAAGCTATGAGCGTACAATACATGAACTTGACGTTAATGTTATGATCGAGGGATTGATTGAAGGCTGCGGTACTTATAATCATCCCTATATTTTGAAGAATCCAGAGCAGATTGATGCGCTTTATAACCTTTTGAATGACACAGGAAAGGTTACAAATCTTAGGTTGCCTGTTTCTGCTGCTTCAGCAGCGGATGACTGGTGTGACGGTGAAGATTCAGATTGCGTTGTATACACCCTAAGCGGATCAAATTATACCGCAACAGGTCATGAAACATGGGGTGAGAATTTAGCAAGAGAATATGTAGCGGGTGCGTATTTCAGAGTTGAGGATAATATCAGAATTTCCAACAGCAGCTTTGGAGGATTAGGCAGTGTAAGTGTTGGCGATAAGGAGAAGTATGCTTTCAGGGGTGTTATTGTCGGAAAGAATGAAAATATTACCATCACAAATGAAACTAAAAGCCCGCTGATAAAGGTTGCAAATGGCTGTGTGGTCAGAAATCTGACCGTGGCTGTGAACACCTCTGCGGAAGTCGTATCCGGTAATGCAACAGATAGTCAATTCGGATATGCTTTAGGTTCTGTCTTCTATGGCGGTGTGATCGGAGAGATCATGGGCGGCGATAACATCATTGATAATGTTCATTTGTCTTATACAAACAATGATGGAAAAAGCTTGAAAGTCAATTCAACAAACGGCTATTTATCAACTGTCGGAGGCTATGTCGGCGTTATTGTAAACGGCGGTCTGATCTTCCGGAATATGACAGCTGGCAATTTTTCTACGAAAGATGCCTTTGTTGTTGCGGATGGAACAAATATAGACTGTGCTAAGGAAAGCGATACGAAGCACCTTTATGTCAATCCTTATGTGGGCAGAGTCATCAACGGCTATGCGATCAATGAAACTTCGTCCTACAGCGGAGATACAAAAACATATACACTTGACAATGGTACGAAGAACTACCGTATCCCGGACATAAATTCCGAAAGTACAGCAAAAAAGATCACATTCGGCACATATGACAGTAAAGACACGATTGATATTCAGGATGGTCAGTCGCTGTTCATCTTGTCTCTGATTACTCAATCCGGTGCGGGTACTGCCCCGACAGCAGGCGGAGATTATGCTTACGCTGTTTCCTATGACGGTACTACAGCATATTGGACGAAAACTGGTAATAGAAGTGCAGGTCAGAATGTTGCAACACGTCTTGCAAACTATAGCAGTGTCGGAAATGCAGCAGCCACAGATAAAACTAATCCTGACAGCGATTATTCCAAATCATTGAAGGATACAGTCGGAAGCAAAAAGGCTGTTCCGTATATAATCTATAAATATACCGAAGGAACAACTGTCGAGGGTGTCACAACCTATAAGGCGAGAACTATTACCTATGCAACTATTACAAATGCTAGCACTGGAGCGATAAATAGTAACAACTTCATCTTACGATTAACAACAGAAAACGGATTATATAATCTTCCCGATTGTTTTAGAGGTATTGGAGCAATTTGTACTATGCACAGTGGAGTACAAAACACCAGCGTTCGTGCAAATGATGAAGACGGAAAGTACTCTCTGCATTTGTATGGCTTTGAAGGTAATGGTGCCACTATCAATATAAAACTAAACTATAAAACATACTGTTATAATCTTGATAATTATATCACTACTGTATATGGTATACAGGAAGGTACTAACGATGTCAAGGGAATAAATGTCGGGTTTGGCTTATTCAATTATGTGTATCAAGTTAAAGAGGCGGCGAGTTCTGTTTACAACTTGAAAAAAGGATATTATATTGGTAATTTTACATTATCCGGTTCTGTTTCAGTAGATGAATATAAGACTGATGGGTCAATGGAAGTAGCAGATACTGAAGCAAAAAAATATGGTAATGGCACAAATCGTGGTAAAACAAGACATACTGTTGGTGGCGTTGTTGGAGGAATGCTGGCTAATGATTATTTGAACCTCTATAAGTTAAATCTTAATAATTTGAGTGTATCTGGAGTTTCAATGGTTGGCGGCTATGTTGGAAAAAACAACTTTACCAGCAGAGACGGTTCAAATGGTGACGGAAGAATGAAATTCTATGCGAATTGCTGCAATACTACTAATCTTGAAGTATCAGCACGAGGAGGCTACTGTGCTGGTATGACAGCAGGCTACGCAATGGGATTTCTTGATATTTATATCAACACAGCTCCGAACAGCGGAGATTTAGCTGGTTCAGACGGTTATTCCAAGAGTAGTATGCAGGTTTCAATATTGAATACTACAAATTGCGTTGAATCAGGAACCGGTGGTATCATAGGCTCTGGAAGAACAGGGTTAAATGAAATTTGGATTAATAATGTGACGCTTTTGGGTATGCCTGGAAAAGCTTATATTAAAAATGCTGATACCACTGCAAACGACACCCGTGGAGTTGGCGGGTTCATTGGTTATGCTCGAAAAGCTGGTACCATTATTATTACCAACAGTACAGTAAAAAACATTGATATTATGGGACCGTCTGTTGGTGGTGTTTTTGGATTTATCGAAAACCAAACAGGTTCCCCTGCATGGGGTGTTAATCCTTATATACGAGTTTATAACTGTAAAGTAATTAATGACGAAACTGATGATGAAGGCGATTCAGTAGAACACATAATCGAAGGAAAGTCCAGTGCAGGAGGAATAACAGGCAGTTTCCAAACTAGTAAAGGAAGTGGTGATTCGCAAAAATGGGATTCAACCGGAAACGGAACGGCAGACAAATATGTTCTTGGATATGATGAAGATAGTTCAGCAACAAAAACGAAATACAAATATGACATAGAAGGATGTGTTGTTTACGGCTATACGATTGCACAAACTAGCAATGCCGATAGTAATTTTGGCGTAGGTGGATTAATTGGTTATGCAAACAACACAAACAGAACCATTGTTAATTCCTCTGTTTATAATTGCACTATCAAAGTTGAGAGATCAAGTATTAAGCACTATATGGGTGGAATTGTAGGATATACTGGTAATGCAATTTCTGGTTATAATGTTGCTGCATATAACAATGTTTTCGGATATACAACCAATGGAACAGTAGCCGCAACAACTTATGGCAATTTTATAGGAAACGCCAATAGCAAAGCCGTTGAGATTGTTGGATTCACCCGTAAGAACAACACACGATTAGGCAATCTTGTAACAGCAGACTATGGCGGAACTAATAATGGATATATTATCGACGCCGACTACACAAGCACATTCCTTAGTGACACTTCCAATACCACACCGGCCACGATCAATGATTTGCCTTACGCAAACAACAACAAAACAATCAGCTTTGTTGGCGAAGGTGCGGCAAAGAACTATTATCCCTCTGTCAATGTGAACCCGATCACTGATCTTTCTAAAACTGCGGAATCCGCATTTTTGACAGGAGACGGTTCGGCACTGTACAAGCGGTATACGAAGAAACGTGCAACAAATGAGAACGGCGAATACATTATGAACGGCAACAATTATACATATGTTACCAATAATGGTGAGCCGGTCTATGAAGAAAAAGATATGCCGATTGCACAGGCAATTATTGATGACATCACTCAAAATGCAGAGATTAAGGAGGCGGTCAATGCCAAGTATACAGCGTACAATTCCGGTGATAACACAAACGTGGCAACAATGCTTTCCAATGCACTTCCGGAGAGTAATGTGGAAACTGAGCAAGACTTAAAACTCACTACCTACGGTACTGAAATGAGCCTTCCGTCAGGAATTGACGATTTCCCCGTTATTGCAGTTGACGGAAGCAGCAGTACTACTAACACCGCGGATTATACAAATTATATTACAAGCTACATTCGCCTCATGACAAACTCCAAATTTGATTACACTGCGGATACTGCGCAATACAGGATCAAAATCTTTCCTTGCCAGTTTATTGACGGAAAGTATCAGATCGTCAACGGTACAGCCGGGTTGACTCTTGCAGACGGCAAGTATACCATGACGGCAGCGAATGCAGATTCCATTCAGCCGAACAACCAGATCTCACTGATTGATGTTCAGTTTTATAATCCTGCAAACGCTCCGACATATAATGCGAATGGAACATTGAATAAAAACGGCGAGGTTGCAATGCATCTTTACATTCCGGTGCTTACCAAAAGAATGGTTCGTTTTAAGTTTAGTTCATCGTTAAAGCAAGGTACGGACTATGTGAGTGAAAGATATGTTTTCCCGAATCATATGGCAGGTAACTTTGATTCATGGTTTACTGCATATATTAAATATGAGTATCCCAAAGCACAGGTCGATGCGATTCTTGAAACAGGTCGTGGATTGCAGTGGAACAGCGATAAAGTAATCAACATTGCATATGATGGATACTATGATATTGCAGATTCAACGCAATTTGTTCTTTTGGATAATAATAACGGTGTTGATAAAGAGTATTACCTGACTAAAGCGTCAGTATCAACTGATGGTGGCGTTACCTCGTTAGCAACTGATAATATCAGCTTGAATGATTTTACAACAAAGCGAACAGGAGATAGTTTTGATGATTCTGCCCAGACATTTAGATCTCAGAATCTATACAGTCTGGCAGGCAATTCAATTCGTTATACAATTGATCCAAATGGTAAATATGCTGAAGCGCAATCCGAAAACGCAGATAATTGCATTGCAAAGGCGTTTGATTCAGATGGAAATAATGAAAAGTTTTTCAGAGCGGCTACTGATTCTGATACCACTAAATATAGCTTAACTGCTACATCAGAAATTACCGAAACTTATTATATCAGCGTCTATACCTATAGCAAGGACAATGATCAGAAAAAGGATGCTACAACAAATTCCTCTTACGGTTTTCGCATTACTTGTCCGCTTACGTTAAACGGTTTGTTGACCAGTAAATGCAGCCATAAAACTGAGTCATATGGTTTCCTTGGTGAATTAGTTGAACAAACCTTGGATTATTCAGGTATGAATACAGATACACTAATCACGCCATCAAATAATAAGTTACGTGCTACGCTCACATCAACAATTTCCTTTATTCAAAACGGAAATGAAACATATAACCAAAATATGCTAAGCCGATATGGAATTAAGTTGTATCAAGGCTTTTTAGTATATCTGAATCGTTATGATTCCAACGGTAAGCCATTGAGTGACAATAAGATTTATGGCTCTCCTTCATTTACTTATACAAATCAGGTGGGAAATGGCGAAACGCTCAGTTGTAGCGATGCTCTGAATGATGAGGCGTCATATCTTTATATTCCGCCTTCAGAAGCTATTTCGATTCCGGAATCCGATGGTACTGTATGGGAAAGCACACAAACAGCAACTGTTCTCTTTACGTTCAGTGATGATAGGGAAGAGCTGGAAGATGAGTTTTTCCCTGTCAGATATGATACGAATTCTGTATCCGGTATAGGATTCCATTCTACTGCAAATATTGAGTATTCACAGGACCGTGTCGAGTATAGCAATCAGACATTTTCAAAAGATGACGCGAAGCGTTATTACATGGACAAACAAGAAAGTGCAGAATTAATACTGACTGCTCTGGATCAAAGTACAGCTGATGGATATGATAAATTCGGATTTGATTCCAGTAACCGCAGTTCTCTTGGCATTAATGCAAAATACATTAGTGAGGGAGATAATTATAGTACGGAAGGAGATCATGAACACATAGATATTTCTGTGAATTTTGATGTAAGTAATCTTCCGGAAGCAACAATTCTTGACGGTTCATATTCGCTTTATTATACCTTGAAATTAGAGCAAAAACAAGATGCTGACGCAGTGAAAGGATATACTTATGTAAAGGTTCCGATTGATTCAACAGAAGATGCATACTTGAAAAAGAATTCGCTTACACTGTATTCAAAAGGGGCAGCTATAACTCCGAAAACAACAAACAACAATGAGTACACGTACCAGATACCTCTCCCGAGGGAAGCAACCTGGTTAACAGACTATTCTGCGGGGCAATTCACAGCAAGATTGTCGTTTGATGTAAAAACAGCAGGGGAACTTGAAAGAATCTCAGGTTATCTTTATGGAAATTATAGAGTGTCCATGACAGCAAGTATAGTTAAAACGGATGATATAACAAGTGTATATGCAGGCGACGATGACTGTATTGTATGGACAAATGCCATGATCAATCCGCACTTTGTAACAAAATTTACACAATCATCTCATGATCCGTAAGTAAATCCATAACTCAATAAGCGGCTCCAGGAAGCCTAAAAACTTCCAAGGAGCCGCTTATTATATTGTGATATGGATTATTGATTAAATCCTGAGCGTTTTAAACTGTGAATGTTAAGTCGCCGGCAGTTTAATTTTTTTTAGCTATGACATAACCTGAAATAAAAATAAAAATTATAACATAAAAAACACCTTGTACAATTCCACATTTAGTGCTATAATGTAATATAATGTTAATATTAAACCGTGAGTTGATTTTTCGGTTCTATGTTAAGATTTTATCAATACATGGAGGAAGTGTTAAAAAATGGGTAATTCAAGTGAAAAGAAGGGAACTAATGGTAAAGTCATGGGCGGAAACGGTTCGGAGAAAACGTGCAGATACTGCGTTCTTATTATAGCTGCTGTAATACTTGTACAGGTGCTGTGTATAGCTATACTGGGAGTTCATAAGCAGGGCTATCATATCGATGAGATATACAGCTATCTGCTTTCAAACAGCTATGACACAGACCGTATAGCGAATTCGGATATAGTTAACGATAACTGGGTCACAGGTGATGACTTTATGGAGTTCGTAACTGTCCAGGACGGTGAGCAGTTCGCATATGACAAGACCTACTATAACAACACAAAGGACGCACATCCGCCGCTGTTTTACTTTGCGCTGCACACTATATGCTCCTTCTTTCCGAACAGCTTTTCAAAATGGTTCGGCATCGGGCTTAATCTGTTCTGCTTTATAGCAATGCAGATAATGCTGTACATACTGTCGAGCAAGTTCCTTGGAAGCAAGCTGTGGGGAATAATTCCTCCAGCGCTTTACGGAAGTGTTGAGATATGCATGGACACGGCTATATTCATACGAATGTACATGATGCTGACCATGTTCACTGTAGCTCTGTTCCTGCTGCATTACAGAATGGTTGAAGGTAAAGTGAAGCTCCCGTACCTATGGTGTGGTATAATAACGTTTTTAGGCGTATTCACTCAGTATTTCTTTGCATTTGCGGCGTTTTACCTTGCAGTTGCATACTGTATATACCTTCTCAGACAGAAGCGCATAAAGAGTCTTATTGCATATGCTTCATCCATGATACTTGCAGTAGTAACGGTATTCATACTCTATCCTGCGGGAATAAGTCAGGTAACGGGCTCCGATACCAACAACATAGGCAAAGAGGTCTCAGGCAATATCCTCAACTTTTCACATCTGCCCACTGCCATAGTACAGCTTTGCGGACAGCTTGCAAAAAGAGTTATCCCTGCACTGAACACAGCGCCTTTCATGGCAGTCGTGCTTATTGCGGCAGTAGTTATCGCATTCAGAAAAAAGGGCGGCGGTGAGGAAGTTCAGGGTACCGAAAAGCACATGCTTATCGCGCTGTTTTTCATACTTTTGCTTACATTCCTTACAACAGCCCATATTTCAGGCAAATACGCATACGTAAGATACATTTACAATATTATCCCTCTTTGCGTGATATTTGTCACAGCTCTGATAAGGATAATAGCAAAGAAGCTGTCGCTTGACCTTAAGACTGTAGCTGTTGGCCTGATAATATTCTCTGTAACAGGTACAATAGGACTTGGCGCAAACGATAAGTCCTCTCTTATGCTTAACGACCTTGCAGCGAATCAGGAAAAGGTCGTGAAAGAGTGCGAGGGGCGGCCGCTTGTCGTGCTCAGCAAGGGAAAGACCTTCTTTACAACAGGAAACTTCGGCATACTTTCCAAGTGTAAGGAGCTTTATGTTGCTACATCAGACGATATAGACGTGGACAGTATCCTTGATGGCAGAGACAACGGAAGCGGCGTGGTATTTCTTGTTATCACAGACAAGGAGTGGTCCAAGGGCTATGACGGCGACGAGGTGATGACAAAGCTTATTTCCGCTTCGGAAAAGCTTTCTTCATACAGTGAGGCAGGAACAGCTTCTTCGGGAACGGTTTACATTGCAGAATAATGAAACTGATAACAGCTTTCTGCGGCTCCGGCAGCTGCAGGAGGCTGTTTGTTTTTGCAGGAACTGGCAAAAAGCTGCAAATAGAAGATAATACGTTGAAAAAGCCTATTTGGTTGGCGAAAAATGCATCTATTATACATATAGTTGATTCAACTTGGTTCTAATATGCAAAGAAAAGGTATCCCATTATGCATATTGCTGAAAGTTTTGTACTATATATGAATTTCTAAGGAAAATATTGACAAAACAGCTTCTGTGAGGTATAATATAATTGTAAACAAAAGGTATAAAACAAGCCTGAAACATAAGATCATTCCCCCATGATCATTCCCTCTGATCATTGAATAAGGATAAATCTCTTCTCATAATATTCCTCCATAATACAGGTTTAATGCACCGTCGGACTTCCGCCGGCGGTGCAGAAAAACACGGGAAGAGTCACTAATTAATTAAGACAGCTTGCTCATATTCTATACCTCAACCCGTCGGGCGTTTGCTCGGCGGGTTATTTTTAGGACAAAACGGGTATGACCTTCTGAAAATTCAGCTTTCGAAGCTGAAAACACACAAAGACAGCATACGGAAAGTAGTTTGCTGCTTGTTGTTTACAATTTGTAAATAATTACTGCTTTTTTGTTAGAATTAATAGTTATTTCATTGACATTGCACTGTGAATATGGTATAATAAAACAAATAAAAGTAAAATATTAGAAACGGGGTGAAAGCTGTGGCGGAAAAAAATCTGAAGTCAACGGTGGATGGTCTGCGGGCGGTTGAACTGAATTATCGCTCGATAAGAGACATATCAAGCGGACAGACTGCCTTCCTGCAAACGCGGACCATGCTCAATTCGCCTAATTTAGGCGTCCTTTCACCCGAAAAATACCGCGACGTCGCTGAGATGACCAATCAGGCGGATCAGCTCTTCAAGCTGGAGCTCATACAGGCTCTTGAAGCAAACAACAGCTTCTACGAGAAGGAGATATACTTCAACTGGATGTCGGTTTATCTGCCTGTGCGTCTGCTGAGAGAAACGCGGACCTCAAAGTTCGTTGCGGACTATGCCGCAAGGTATCAGGTCCCTACAAGCCGTATCTGCTTTGAGCTTTCTGAGAAGCTTCTCATGGAAAACGACGAGCAGATACCCAATTCCATACAGTCCATGCGCAACCTTGGCTTTCACTTTATGCTTACGAACTTCGGCGGCAGCTCCTGCCCCATGATGAGGCTTTCCAATTACCCTGTGGACTACGTGATGCTGAGTCCGGAGGTAGCCAACTACATAGGCAGAGGAGAGCGGTCGGACAACGCTGTAAAGTCGATAGTATCATTTGTGAACGATATAGGCTCCGAACCCGTTGCAGACGGCGTTTTCAACAGCCATCAGGCGGAAATGCTCTATTCGTTTGAATGCTCTTACTGCGCAGGAAGCCTTTCGGGAAAATATATGACCGAAAGGTACGTCAGAAGAAGGTCTGACAGCTGAACATACGCAAAAACGTTTCCGCGTTAGGCGCTGAAACCATAATATTATGATTGGAGAGTTCACTGTGGATGAAAAAATGATTGATGTCCTTGAACTCAGACGAACCGCCAAAGAGGTCAAGCGCCATGTGGTACTCATGAGGGTACTGGGCTTGCTGGTCATAATTCTGATACTTATCATAGCCGTGGCATATGCCATATCCTATTTCTATGATAAGTTCGGAAGCTTTACCGTTAAAGTCAGCAAGTACGACATGGTGCATCAGGGACTTTCTCTGTCGGAAACTCCTGAATACAACAGATCTATCGCTGTCCTCAATGCTAATATCGTTTATGATATGACCAACATAAGCGGAGAGGACCTCCCGCCCAATATCGATAAGATAAACGGAAGCCATAACGGTGACAATTACATTGCATATACCTTCTATCTTATCAATTCGGGAGACGATACCCTGACTTATACGGGCGAAATGGTAATTGAGAACGTTACCAAAAAGGTTGACGAGGCTGTCAGGGTAGCGGTCTTCAAAAACGGCGAAAAGACCGTTTACGGCAAGACCAAGTCTGACGGCGGCGGAAAAGAGAGCGACTGCGACAGTGAGTTTCTTTCATCGAGTATAGTCATGAAGACCTCTACAGAGGGATTCAAGTCAAAGGACAAAGATAAATATACCGTTGTAATATGGCTGGAGGGGAACGATCCCGACTGCATCGACGAAATAATAGGCGGTACACTAAAGCTCGGAATGAACTTTAAAATTACTGAATCTACTTAATTTTTTATTTAAAAGGAGATAATCGTTATGAAGAAGGCACTCAGGATCGGAGCAAATGTGATTGCATGGATTGTACTTATATTTGCACTTCTCATTACTATAATAGTTTTTTCATCTGGAAGAAACAACGGTGTGGCAAATCTGTTCGGATACATCCCCATGACAGTAGAGTCTGACTCAATGAAACCTACGTTCAGCAAGAACGATCTCATCATCTGTAAGGAGATAGATGACCTCAACAGTCTTAAGGAAGGAGATGTTATCACTTTCTGGACTGTTATCGACGGCAGAAGGGTAAAGAATACCCATAGAATAGTAGGTATAAATATAAGTGAGAATTCAAGAAGCTTCGTTACACGCGGCGACGCAAACGCTATCGACGATACATCGCCTGCATATGCAAGCGATATCATCGCCAAGTGGACAGAGACAAAGATATCAGGCCTTGGTAAGTTTATGAACTTCCTTCGTACTAAGAAGGGCTTCTTCATTTGTATACTTATACCCATGGCAATATTCTTCCTCTTCGAGCTTTACAAGTTCATCGTTACACTTATTGAGGTAAAGCGTCCTGAAGCTGCCGAGCAGCTTGACGAGGAAGAGATCAAGCGCCGCGCCATCGCGGAATACCTTGCAAGCAAGGGTGAAAGCGCCGAAAAGCCTGCCGAAAATGCTCCGACCAATCTTGAGGAGGCTAAAAAAGCGGCAGTTGAAAAGTTTGAAGAGGTAAAGAAGCAGGCTGAGGAGCTTGAAGAAAAGGCAAATGAGGCAAAGAAAGAAGCTGCCGGCAAGATAGTTGAAGCAGCCGAAGTCGCAGAAGAAAAGGCGGAGGCGCTTGCAGACAAGGCAGAAGAAATAAAGGAAGAGACAGCGGGAAAAATTTCGGATATAACGTAAAAAACTAACGACAAAGCCGTGCTGTTCGGCTGAGGTCTGCGATTATCCGCAGATCTGCGGAGATTATTATGAATGAATTTCTAAAATGGTTTTTTGAATTTATTTCTGAAATGCTTAAGGGATATGCTGAGATCGGCCGCGGCATAGGTCACGGCTTCAAGCAGATATTCAACATCAGGAATTACATAGATATTTTCAAGGAACATTCTCAGGAATACGGAGCGCTGAGCTGGGTGCTTTCAATATTGGCTATCGTTCTCGTTATAGCCGTATATGTCCTTATTGCTTTGCTCATAATCTTTGCTGTACGCAAGTATATCCGTTTCAGACATTCCATAGTCAGCAACGAGGACCTTCTCGAGGAGGTAGCGGAGCTGCAGCGCAAGGTCATGAAAATGGCAAAGGAAAAGGACGAGATAATGGCTATGAAGGTCTCGCAGATGGGACTTCCCGCGGGTGCGGCTGCACTTTCCTTTGCAGGGGAGGGCGCTGCTGCTGCCGAGGGCGAGGGCGCAGAGGCACAGCCTGCTGTTGTGGAGAGCGGCGTTATACAGACCTCAGAGCATCGTTTCTCAAAGCTTCTTGAGGTGGATATGTTCTACAAGAGCTATACTCCGCCTGAGTATGACAATGAGATAGACCTTGTCGGTATATGTGAAAATTTCAGAAATTTTGCGTGCTCAAGAATGCACCTTTACTACGAGCCTAAGATAATACGCCTGTTCATTGCGGGTATGGCTTCAACGAAGCTCATTATCCTGCAGGGTATATCTGGTACAGGTAAGACCTCGCTCCCGTACTCATTCGGCAAGTTCTTGCAGGTTGACACAACAATTGCTTCCGTACAGCCTTCGTGGCGTGACAGAACAGAGCTTTTCGGTTACTTCAACGAATTCACAAAGAACTTCAACGAGACAGAGGTACTCAAGAGGATATATGCCTCAGGCTATAACAACGACGTAAACCTTATCCTTCTCGATGAGATGAACATCGCCCGTGTCGAGTATTACTTCGCGGAAATGCTTTCAATTCTCGAAATGCCAAACGCTGACGAGTGGGAGCTGGATATCGTTCCGAATGTATGGAGCACCGACCCCGAAAAGCTTGATAAGGGCAAGATAGTTATCCCGCAGAATATATGGTACATCGGTACAGCGAATAACGATGACTCCACATTCGCTATTTCCGATAAGGTATACGACCGTGCACAGCCTATTAATCTTGATGCCAAGGGCGTTGCCTTTGATGCTCCTGATACGCCGCCTATGAACCTCGGCTTCGATCATCTCGATCAGCTGTTCAGGGAGGCATTCGACAAGTATCCCATATCTCAGGAAAACCTCAAGAAGATACAGCAGCTTGACCTCTGGGTAATAGAAAAGCTGAGAGTTGCCTTCGGTAACCGTATCCTTAAGCAGATGAACCTCTTTGTTCCCGTGTATGTGGCCTGCGGCGGCGACGAGCTGGACGGTATCGACTACATACTCGCAACAAAGATATTCCGTAAATTTGAATCTCTCAATCTCGCCATGCTGAGAGAGGAGCTTCGTGAACTTTGTGCCTACATGACAAAGACATTCGGCAAGAATAAAATGAACGAATCCATAGCTTACCTTGAAAGACTGCAAAAGCTGTTCTGATTCGTAAAAAGCAGGTGAGGACAAGTGAACGACTTATACAGCAAGTGGTACAGTGAGTTTTCACAGCTCACTGATGTATTCGGCAGTGATGAGTTATACAATGCACTTGAATCCCTGCTGAATTCGAGCCGCAATACATTTGCCTTCAACCGTAAGCTTATGGAGAAGGCTATAGACGTATCGTGGGTAGAAGCTATAGAGAACGGTATTACTCATGTGGACAATTTTCTGCGCAATCCGAGACGTACAATCGAGGACGTGGAGGAGATAGTTCCTATAGCGCTGTCAAGGAAGACTACCATAGAATCAGTAAAGCACCTTGCACAGCATACAGACCTTATCCAGAGCGTTGACAGGAAGACGGGAAAGATAACTCCCTCAAAGATACTCAACATACATAAGGAAGAAAGTCTGTTCACCTACGAGAATAAGTTTGTAAATACACTTATTGACAGATTGTATATCTTCATAAATACCCGTTACGAGAAGCTGGCTCAGGTCGCCAAGGACGAGGAGGTCTATACCCTCGGATACGATACCGTTGTGGATGACGGCTCGGGCGGAAAAATGAAGATAGACGTAAAGATCGAGACTATCGACAACCTTGATTCCACCGACGCCAACGGTTTTACCGTATGGCAGCGCGTTGAAAAGCTCAAAGCGGCGATTGAGGGTTATAAGGGCTCGGAGCTCTGCAAGACTCTGGGAAATACCTACATACGTCCACCCGTAATGCGTACCAACGCCATTATGAAGAACGTTGACCTGAAAGCCTGTCTGACCCTTTGGCAGTACATAGAGAGCTACGACAAGGTGGGCTACGAGATAAATATCGAAAACACTGCAATGCAGCCGCAGGAGGATTATGTCAGCGATTTCTACAAGCTTGTGGTGCTGAATCTGCTCCTGTTCCGTTCGTACATGAACGTGGACAGCATGGACAAGCTGAAGCATCTGAAATCTCAGACGGGCAAGCCGCTGGCACCGAAGTTCCTGAAGAAATTCGACAAGACACTTGCAGCGGATTACAGTGTATCCTCAGAGACGACTGCGGGATATATCGGAGCGGACGCTGACTTCAAAATGGAGAAGCATCTGCCCGAGAACCTCACGGAGATGTTTCAGGAGATCGCCAATGTCATAAAGCTTGAGACCGATTATCTTGCCAAACTGGAGCTTGAACGCGCCGAGGAAGAAAAGCGCCGTCAGGAGGAAGAAGCAAGACTTGCCGAGATGAAGCGCATCGAAGAGGCAAGACAGGCAGAGCTGGAGCGTATACGTATCGCAAAGGAGGAAGAGGAGCGCCGCGTTCAGGAAATGCTGGAGAAGAAACGCGCCGAGCAGGAAGCAGAGGAGCGGGAACGTCAGCGGCTTGAAGCAGAGCGTCTTGCACGCCTTGAGGAGATACGGAAGCGCGAGGAAGAAGCACGTCTCAAGCGAGAGGAAGAAGAAAGGCTTGCTGCCGAGCGTGAGGAGATCCGCCGCAATAAGGAGATCGCCCGTAATGAGCTGGGCGAGGCTGAGGGTATGGACGAGGCGGCTCTCAGCAGCAATGAGCCGGATGAAGCTGAGCTCGAAATGCAGGCTTACGAAGAAGTCACAGAGGAGGAGATCGAGGAGGTCAGGGCCGAGCTCGAAGAAAACGGGAACGGCGAGGCTTTCGAGGATCCGAGAGCTGTTGCGGCAAGAAAAAAGCTGGAACAGCAGCGGCGTGAAAAGGAACGCGCCGAAGCGGAACGCGCTCAGCGCCTGAAGGCGGAAAGACAGCGTTTCGAGAACAAACCTTTCAGGGAGATATACCGCGAATATTCGTGGAATCCGATATATGTGCTTATCAGACTGATAAGACATCTGCTTGCTGTGGTATTCGGCATAGTGCCGAAGGATACCGACAATCCGCGCTATAAACAGATCCTTGCGGATAAACAGGCAAAGCTGGATCAGAAAGAGCACGACAAGCAGGAAAGAAAGGATATGGAGGTCTACTACAGGAAGTACGGACAGGCTCCTAAGTACAGGTTCATGCGCTTTATCGGCGATATGAAGTTCAAGTACAAAAAGTACAAGGCTGACAAGAACAAGCCGAAGCCTGCATATACTCCGCCTAAGAGAACTCCCGAGGAGCAGCTTGCAATAGACAAGGAAATGAAGCGTCTCTACAAAGAGTATCATGTTAACGTCTTTGAACGTATGCGTCGCGCTGCCGAGACTCGCAAAAAGGATAAGGAAGAGCTTGAAAGGAGCATACAGGAGAGCGCAGACAGTATCGAACCTGATGATACTGCTCCCGCTGAGCAGGAGGATAACTCCAATAAGATATCCAATATAATAGTTGCGGTAATTACTGCTGTCGCACTTATTTTCGTTATTTACGTTATGGTGTGCTCTGCAAGGGGCAAAGCCGTAAATGTCTTCGGAAAAAGCATACTTAAGGTCGTTACGGGAAGTATGGAGCCCTCGATCTATACGGGCGAGTATATCATCGTTGAAAAGACCGACGAGCATGATCTGAACGAAGGCGATATCATTTCGTTCTACTCGGAACAGAGCGATATACGCGGACGTCTTGTTACTCACAGGATAGTCGGTAAAAACAGCGACGGAAGTTTCATAACAAGGGGCGACGCAAACCCCGTTGCGGACAGCGTTTCCGTAAAGCCCGAAAAGATTGTCGGCAGATACAAGGGCAAGGCAAGGTTCTTCATATGGCTGAGCTCCTTTGTGAATGCCAAAAAACTGCTGCTCCTGCTGGTAGTCATACCGATGACTTGCATATCGCTGTATGAAGCAAAGACTGTTGTGAAAATCGGCAGAGAGGCTGCCCGTAAGGAGAAGCTCACTCCCGAGGAACGTCACGAGGCGGCTATGCGGGCAGCTATCGAAAAGGAGAAGCGCCGTTTGGAAGAGATGGGATACAATCCCGAAAACGAGGTGAATACGGGTGAATCAAGAGAAGATCATGAAAAGGAGAATGATTAGTGCGATCGTTCTTTTCCTGATAACATTAGTGGCACTGCTCGTATTCATCGCACTGTACGTGGACGAGGTAAGACGTGTGCAGGAGACCTACAGAAGGCAGTACCGCACAGGGCTCATCGATGTTGTTGAGGATATAGCCTCATACAGGAACGCCGAGGGAGACTTCGACTTGAGATACAGATGTATTATAAACGATATGAGCGGCGCAAATTCATTTGCATTCCTGATAGAAGATCTTGACGATGAGAAAAAGACAATCAATGAAGTGAATACCTGCCTTATAAAGTATCCCGAGCAGATGAGCGGGAAGCTTGAAGAGCTGGAAAAGGCTCTGAGTGATATTCTCGATGGTCTCGACAAGGGCTACGAGGAGGCGCAGGCGCTGGTCGATTCAATAAACAAGAAAGGCTATTGATGCAGAGGAGGTTTTATCATGGGTGAAAAAAGGCGTCTGAAAAAGGAAATAAAGCTCTGCATGAGTACGATAAAGGAGATCGAAAGAAAAAGATCGCGTTCGCAGTCGGCTCTCGTACAGGCGATATTGCTTCAGGAGCAGCCCGACGAAACTGATGTTGAGTGGTTCAATAAGTATACGGGAGAGATTACAGCCTGCCGTAATCATATGATCGAGCTTCAGAAGAAGCTGCGGTCACTGGGTTAAGAATATTCGGACGTCTGTGTTTGCGGACGTCCGTTCCTTTTTGGTAAACGGCGGTGATATCAGCACAGTAATGCGTTTGTCGTGACAAGAACGTTTATCAACAAAACAGTAAGAACGCGAAAAGTATCCCTACAGCAAATACATATATACTTGCTCGTAATAAAAACTCATTAAAAATATTATTTGACATAAAAAGGGAAATGCAGAACCTTGCATTTCCCTTGATCTTTATTTCTGCACACAAAGGCGCAGTCAGATAGCGAAAGTGCTGTTTCTCCGACAATTGACTATTCTATTGCTAAGCGAGAAACAACAGCAACATATCTTTTTC